>Ga0209640_10000575_pt1 | contig 28757 bp, 32 predicted proteins | sample RifCSP10_1_FD_184018 | JGI IMG/M metagenome (GOLD analysis project Ga0209640, IMG submission 184018) | Soil microbial communities from Rifle, Colorado - Rifle CSP2_sed 10_1 (SPAdes) (version 2) | ecosystem: Environmental > Terrestrial > Deep subsurface > Rock core/Sediment | place: Rifle... | reverse complement strand
AGCACCGCAATAAACAGAATGAGAGCCAGTAAGATCCATAACAGTGAGTTCACGGTTCCGTCGAAAAGGGCCTTATAGGCAAGCGTGCCTGTAGTTCCGCCAATGATGGGACCGATCACAGGCACCCAGGAATATGCCCAGTCTGATTTTCCTTTCCCGGGAATGGGGAGGAGGAAGTGGGCGAGCCGGGGGCCAAGGTCACGGGCCGGATTGATCGCGAATCCGGTAGTGCCGCCGAATGAGAAACCGATGGCCGCGATCAGGCCGCCGATCACCAGTGGGTTGAGGCCTTCGCTGAATTTATTCGCTCCCAGGATCATCAATGCGAATAATAAAATAAATGTGCCAATGATCTCGCTGATCAGGTTGGCCGCATAATTCCTGATTGCCGGCCCGGTGCTGAATATGGCCAGCTTTGCTCCGGGGTTGTCCGTATTTTTCCAGTGAGGCCCGTAATGAAGCCACACGATCACCCCGCCGGCAAAGGCGCCCAGCAGTTGCGCCAGAAGATAGCCCGGTACTTTTCCCCAGCCAAAATCGCCCGTGAAGCTAACAAGTTTGACGGCGAGATGAGTTATAGTGGTATACTCGAAGCTTTAAAAACCGGTGCGCCGGACAAAGCTAAAGAACGTGTCAAATCGTTCACCAGGTTAGTCGGTACCATCGAATTTTTCCCGGAAGAAGGTAAATACCACTTTGACGGCCACAGCGCCCATCAAGTTCGGCTTAGCCCGGCCGAGACCAAGGCCAAGGGAGGAGTTTGTCCAACATGCAAACGACCGTTAACAGTTGGCGTGCTGTCCCGCGTAGAGACGTTGGCAGACCGTCCTGAGAATTTCCAACCAGCAGGCTCGCCAGAGTTCTGGTCGTTAGTACCCCTGGAAGAAATCATCGCCGAAGCTGTCGGTACTCGCACTGGTACCAAAAAAGTTAATGCCATCTACGAAGCGCTGCTTCAAGCTTTTGGTAACGAACTAGCTATTCTGCTTGATACGCCGATTGAAAAAATAGAATCGGTGGCGAGTACGACCGTCGCCGAAGCACTTAAGCGTGTGCGGGACCGAAAACTCCATATTGAACCCGGATACGACGGCGAGTACGGTACTGTGCATATATTTGACCCGAAAGAACGCCAGCAATTTGAGCCAGCTGAACAAGCCAGCCTATTCTAAGCAAATTTGATGATTGCCCACGAGCTAATTAGCAAGGCTATCAGGGACCAGAAAAAGATGTCGGCGCCTTTATTAATCCAGCGCTCAAGCGTAGCAACATTTTTCTTACCAAGTCCGTAATCTTTGTAGTTCAGCCTGAACCAGGCCGCGTTGATGAGTAGCAGACCGCCGAAGCAGAATACGCAGTAGATACAAATGACGCCTATATTGAAAATGCTCTGCCAGAAATACCAAAGGCCAAAGCCCATGAAGAACAGTGACAAAGCCTGGTAAACCAAACGTACCCGGCTATTAATTACGCTGCCGGTAAGACCGAGCAGCCCGGCCGAAAACACCAGCCCAAAAAAGGCTATGCACAGCAGTGAGTTAGGAAAACCAAAAACCGAACTTTGCGAAGCATTAAGCACGTTAGAACAGCTGAAAACAGAGTTGAGATTACAGCTTAAGACAGCGTCGCTATTTTTAAGCAGCGTAATCTTCTCTAGCATCTGCAAGAAAGAGGCAATAAAGCCTACCCCGGCACCGACAGTTAATATCGCGTATAACCGTTTGGCGCTCGTCATCTATTTATGTCCTTTCTTTATTTAAATTTGCTTACTCAAAATAAATTGCGCAGGCGGTCAGAAATGGTTGTCTTGCTCGGTCCACTACAGGATGCCGGATCGTCTTCTTGGTTATGCTCGCGGGCCGTATCGGGGATAGCCTGGTATTCTTGCTGTAACTCGTTATTATCAACGTCGCCAAAGCTCAAGAGCAGCTTGTTTTCGTTACCAATAACCTGGCCGGTAACCGAGCTGATGCCTGTTAGGTTCTGGCCATTCAGTAGAATGTTCAATTTGTTGCCATCATCGTTCTGATACAGCGTGTCGCGGGTTTTTATAAAGTCCTTACCTATTGACCAACCCAGGTTTTCAAAAAAATGGCCCCAGCTGGCAGCGTGGTCATGAACGTGGATAACGTCGTAGATATCGTCGTGCATATGCGCCCTATCTTCGGGTGTCATATGCGATTCTGCCTTACAGGCCGTTTCTTCCTCGTAATAAGTCGAGCCTTTGAACTTTTCCTGCTGGCCGTTGATATAGACGGCGAAGTTAGCGTGGTAATGGACATAGCCGGCATCATAGGTAAAGAAGCGGATGGCCAAAATAATCAAAACGCCGAGCAACACACCGGCAATGCCCGCCAGCCATACTTTGGATATCTTGCGAACAAATGTCATTTACTTAGTTCAATTATACTCTTCTCTAGTTGCTCGATATCTATTTCGCCTTTCCAAATGGTTTTCCACACATCGCCAACTTCATCCAGGCGTATAGATATATTGTTGAGGCTGAAATCAGTTGGATCCAAGCCTTGTCTGACTTCATCCCAGTGTAGTGGCGTCGAGATTGTAGCTTCTTGAGTCGGCCGTACCGAATACGGGGCCGCCAATGTCTGCCCTTCCGAGTTCTGTAAAAAATCGACATAAACCTTGCCCCGGCGCCGGCTCGGCGAGCGCTCAACGCTCGTAAAATCAGACGTGCGCTGGTTTATCAAGCTGGCCAGTTTCCTGGCAAACGGGCGAACAATTTCATATTTGTAGCTGGCTTTGGTTGGAATATAAACATGGATCCCCGTTTTGCCCGATGTCTTTGGGAAACTAAGTATTTTAAGTTCATCACAGACTTTTTTAACGACTAAGGCCGTTTCGATCACTTTGTCAAAACCAATGCCTACCGGATCTAAATCAAGAATTAACCAATCTGGTTTATTAAGATGGCCGACCCGAGAATTCCATGGATTAATTTCAATACAACCTAACTGGACCATATAAAGTAGGTGATCCAAATCCTTACAAACCAGATAATGGACGTCCTCGCCGGTAGATTCAGCCCGAATTTTGATAGTTTTCAGCCACTTCGGAGGTGCATGGTCAACATTTTTTTGAAAAAATGACTCGCCCTTTATCCCGCCCGGCTGCCGCAACAGCGAATGCGGCCGGTCGGCCAGATAAGGCAGGATGATATCGGCCATCTGGCGGTAGTAATCGACTAAATCGCCTTTGGTAATACCGAGCTTGGGCCAAAAAACCTTATCGAGATTGGTTAATTCGACTTTATCCGCCATACTTCTAAAATAGCATTTCTGACAGCCAGACACCTCGGGTGACGCGGAAGGAGGGACCCGCCTGCGCGCAGCCGCAGAAAATAATTAGTTAGTGGCGAGCACAGCCGGGAGGTCGCCTTAAGCGGCAGGACCTGAGGGTTTGGCGTAAAATAAAAACATGAAAGTGAGATTTGCCGGTAAGAAAAAAGAGATCGAAAACGTTTATACGTTTACTTTTGAGCCCGACAAGAAAATCTCCTGGCAACCTGGGCAGTATTTGCATTACGAACTGCCGCATCCTGACACTGATAATCGAGGTGTAGAACGCTGGTTTACCATTTCCGCGCCGCCGTATGAAAAAAACATTATGCTCACCACCCGCTTCGATACAGACCGCAGTAGTAGTTTTAAAAAAGCATTGCGCGCCCTCGAACCCGACCAAGAAATTCAAGCCGGCGAGCCGCGAGGCGATTTCTTATTGGAACCCGACGCCTCCAGGCATGTTCTGATAGCCGGTGGCATCGGTGTCACGCCCTATCACTCGATGCTCCTACAGCTCGACCACGACAATAAACTTATTAACATCGACCTCTTGTATGCAAACCGCGACGAAAATTTTGTATTTGATGAGGAGTTCCAGGAACTTGCCACTCGGCATCCTGAGTTCAAAATCCGCAAGTTTATCGGCGACCAGCGGATTACCGAAGCCGATTTGAAACAATACCTAGAAGATGGAGAGACAATTTTCTATATTTCCGGCCCACGGCCGATGGTTGAGACATACCAACATCAGCTCGAAGATCTAGGCGTCAGCCCGGAAAGAATAAAAACCGACTACTTCCCAGGTTATCAGCTCGGCTAGAGAGTATAATTAATAGGGGAGAAACAAATGGGGATTTTGCTGGAGGAACACCCGTCGCTAACCGACCTGCACTCCTTGATTACCAAGGTGCCTGGTTTTCCTGTTACTGTCAAACAATTAGTTGAACTAGCTAAGAAAAAAGGCTCGCCCAAAGCCGTAATTGATTTTTATAGAGCTTTTCCGGAAGATGAGATTTTTGAAGATAAGGATGATTTAATCTCTCGAACCGAGAGCGTGGAAATACTGCATCATCAGACCGCGCCAAGGGAGGAGATGCACGCTCCAGAAGAAGACTAACGCTCGACTATACAAAACACTGGGACGGCGAAAACTAGATGGTCGCTCGGTCATATAGTTCGAGCTCCCTCTGTTTTCTTGAGTCCCATCGATTTTGATAGTCTCACTTTATCCAAAAAATTGTAAAAAAATGTAAAATATATTTATGGCTAAGAAAGTAGTAGTTTATTCAACCACGACGTGCCCTTATTGCCATATGGAGAAGGCTTATCTTAAGAGTAAGGGAGTAAGCTTTGAGGATGTCGTACTGGACATGCAGCAGGAAAAGATCCCGGAATTCATCGACATCTGTGGCAATATGGGTGTTCCCTGCACTCATATCGTCAAAGACGACGGCTCTGAAGAAAAGATACTGGGTTTTGATAAACCGCGTATCGATACGGCCTTAGGGCTCTAGCTAAAAGAGACTAACATTGGGGTGCCAGCCAGTGGTTTGGAAGTCGCCGGTTTTGGTGTCTTGTTTGTAGTTGCCTTTGTAGTCGCCCGCCGCAATTTTTCGTAGAGCCTCTGCTAAGTAGTCGATTTCTTCTCTGGTGTTATACATTCCAAAACTTATACGTACCAAGCCGGGCATGGAACTTTTATCGCCGTGCAAAACATCGTCGCCGAATTTATTAACTTCTTCTCTGTTCAGGTTAAGCAGACGCGTGACATAAGGATGTGCGCAAAAACAACCCGAGCGAACGCCGATTCCCCATTCGGCCCCCAAAATAGCCGACACCAGCGAATGTTTCATGGCTTTAATTTTGACTGGTATGACTCCAAGGCGCTCACCGGCGTTTTGCGGATTAGAATCGCCAAAAACCTCAATTTGTTCAATTTGACTCAGTTGCTCGAGCGCATAAGCCGTGAGCTCAGCCTCGTGTTGAGCAATATTGTGCATACCGGCTTGGCTTAAGAAACGCAAGCTGGCCGCCAAAGCTATAGCTCCCACCACATTCGGCGAGCCGGCTTCATCGCGGTCCGGCAAATCGGCCCATTCGACACGGTTGGTCGTTACCAAATCGATGGTTCCTCCACCACACAGCTCGGGCGCGCCGTGTTCAAAAGTATCCCTCCGGCCGATAAGCGCGCCAGTTCCAAACGGCGCGTACATCTTGTGAGCCGAAATCACAATGTAATCCAAGTGCTCGGCGTCGTTTAAGCTCTTAACATTAATCCGGCGGTGAGGCGCCAGTTGCGCACAGTCAATCAGTATTTGTGCGCCGTGGGCATGTGCCTTTTGGGCCAAACTATGGATATCAGGCATATGACCGGTAACATTTGAGCCGCCTGTAACAGCGGCTAGTTTTACCCGGCCCTTATATTTTAGTAACAATTCATCGAAGTGCTTTTCATCCAACCGGCCGTATCTATCGGTTTTTATCCGCTTAACCGTAGCTTGGCGGCGCCAAGGCAAATCGTTGCTGTGATGCTCAAGCCAAGAAACCAGTACTACATCATCCTTCTTAAGCTCTAAACGGTATGAAAGTTTGTTTAGAGCTTCGGTTGAGTTTTTGCCGAATATAACGATATGATCGCGAGCATTAGCACTGAAAAAGTCAGCCACGATTTGACGGGCTTTTTCATAAGCCTCGGTAGAAACGATGCTCTTAAAGCCTGTGCCCCGATGGACCGAGCTGTACAACGGCATAAAATCATTGATTGTTTGTAACACTTCGCGCAGTGCCGGAGTACTAGCGGCATTGTCAAAATTTACGTAAGTAACCAGGCGGCCGTCCAATAGTGGCACCTTGGCCTCAACTCCGACAATATGTCCACGGACATCCATCTTAGAAGCCTTGTGGCTTTTACGAGCAGTTTCTAATACAGCTTTAGTTGTCTGTTTCATAAGCTAATTTGGGTGCTTCTTCCGATTATATACCCGCAGGTATTGAAATCTAAGCATAGACGGAGTTAGATATAAGTATTAAGGAGGGTTATTAATGCCGGATGTAGATATAAATATTTGGGCTGTCTTGGTGGCGGCCGTAGTTAACATGGTCGCAGGAACAATATGGTATTCTAAAGGGCTATTCGGTAAAGAATGGTCTAAGTTGGTCGGCCGCAAGCTCGAAGAAATGAGCGGCGGTGGGGTGGGATATGCCGTAGCTGCCGTAGGAGCTCTTGTCCAGGCCTACATCCTAGCCCATTTCGTGCAATATACCGGCTCAACTACTTTCTGGGACGGTCTGGTGACTGGTTTTTGGCTATGGCTGGGTTTTATAGCCGTTGCTATAGCCGTGAATTTGGTGTTTGAGGGCCGCACGTGGGCGTTATGGAAAATCAATGCTGGCTACTTTTTGATAGTTTTGCTCATCAACGGCGGCCTTCTGGCCGCTTGGCGTTGAATCTAGACAAGATAAGTTTAGCCAAGATTACCCCGGCATAGCCGGCTATTGCCCCTAAAGCTAGGCCCCCAAGGATATCAACCCAGGAATGGACATGCGCCCAAGCCCTGCCGGCTCCAACCAGCAGTGTTAATACAAACGCCGCAGCCGCGAGGCGTCGGCGATAAAAATAAATAACAGCTGTCAGTGCCATCGCCATTAAGGTATGTTGTGACGGGAAACCGTTATCCGCCACGTGCTGAACAAGCGGTTCTATACCTTGGCTGGCAAATGGCCGAGGGTTGTAATACAACGCTCCGGCGATGAGCGATAGATCGAGAGCAAGTATTCCGGCTAATGCCACGGCCAAGATAAACTCACGGCGACTTTTTGTTTTATAAGCGACAAGAACAGCTAGTAAGCCGACAGCAAAAATAAGATAGTTGGCCAAAAACACGATTACTGAATCCATCTATTTTATTCTACCTTTTTATCCTCCGGATGAGCAGCCCGAGTGGCGGATTCATTCCGCGCCCGGCGCGATGAGAAACGCGAAGGGGTTTCTCATAAGGCCGGAGGCCGCCTTTACTAGATTTGATACGCAAATGCTCAAACTTAGTGGTAGAATAGGGGCATAAATTAAAGAGAGGGACTTATCTTTTATGGAACCACAGACTCCTACTCAAACACCGCCAACACAAACACCCCCAGCGCCTGAAGCACCAGCGCCTAGTGACCCAGCACCTCCGCCGTCAACACCCTCGGCACCGGGCGGCGGCGATATGAAGAAATGGCTGATGTGGGGCGGAATTGCTGTAGTCGTCCTGATTATTCTCTACGTTCTCTTCCTATAAAGTTACCGCGTCTTCCTTAAGCGAGATAATGGCCTTCGGCTTGTTTCTTTTTGAGTGCACTTAAACGAGCGATATAGGTGTTTGCTGCCCCGGTCGCGCCTAAGACTTTTAAGGCGCCGATAAGTACGTAAAGTTGATCCAGTTCACTTTCTGAAAGCTTTGGCGCAGCCTCTGCTTCTTTGAAATACATCTCTACTTTTTCCACCAGCCACTTTTCTTCGGATGCTTTGAGCTGCTTTAGGACTATTTTTGGCTCCTCTGCTATTTCCGACTTCACTACTTCCAATGAGCGCGCTGAACGGTCACGCTTTTGCAAATGGCCTCGTTTAATCAAATTGTTGACGTGCAGTGCCACAGTAGCCACCGAGTTATATTTCAGCCCGTTCATAATTTCACGATAGCTCGGGCTGTAACCATTGGCGCCTATGAATTGTTCGATAAAAGTCAGTAGCTCGTGCTGCCTTTTAGTGGGTCGTATTGTAGTGCTGGTTTTTTGTTCTTCCATAGTGCTCAGTTTAAGGTTTCATATGATGCGGGCGGACATGTTGACGTGCCGGGTGTCGTGGCGCTGGCAGCCGTTCCGGAAACACCCAAAATCGATACCATAAATAATTCCAAATAGTGAAGAAACCTGAGGATATAAAGTTGCCGATGTAAGGCGTGATTCCAAAGAATACCCGCAGGCCATAGATGATGAAGTAATCCATTACAAAGTCAACTAGAGTGATAAATATATAACGGCCAGTGACCTGTCCCAGATGGCCTTTTAGGTGCGGGTTGCGAAAAACCCAATACCGCTGCAGCATAAAATTAATCGTCCAGCCAAAAACGTTGGCGCCGAGCTTAGCCCACCATAGGCTCCAGCGTAGCCCGGACCACAGAACAGCAAACATCAAATAGCCGCTCCAAAAATAGGCGCCACCGGCAATCATGTACTCAACAAACTGGATTATGAGCCTACGGCTTCTTTTTGTGATTTTTGGCATGTTGCTTATGTTTTCTATCTGTTAGTATAGCAGGCGCCAGCGCGATGCCGGTTAAGCCCCACCAGATATAGGCTAATGTATCATCCGTCCAGGCATGCGATACCAGATTAACAGCGGTGATACCGACGAAGCTGACAAGTAAAATCCGCGCTAGATTCCCACTGCGCCTAAACCAAAGCTCACGCACTACTAGAAAATTAATGACCAAGAAGGCAGCCAAACCAACCCAACCGATCTCTTGTGCAATTTGGATGAAATAATTTTCCGGAAGCCTGGCATTGCCGTCATTATAGATAGATGCTGGACCGGCTGTCCCTACGCCCTTACCTAACGGTTCGCTCACCATATCTTTAATCCCTTCCCTAAATGCTGATAAGTGCTCCTCATTTGAGCTATCATTTATGGTCGATCGGTCACTGGTATGAAATACGTAATTTTGAAAGGTTGGATTGTTCCAAAATGTTACTGCCGTAATCAAACCAACCGCCAGAATTCCCGACATAATGACTAGAACGAATTTTCTAGCCCGAGCGCCTAAATAAATCCAGGCCAAAAATAACGCGCTAAACGCCATACCTATCCAAGCACTGCGTGAGTAACTGAAGAACAGCGCCGCTAAGCCTATAAAACCCAAAATACCCAGTAATCGCCGGCTTTTTATAAATTTTATGAAGTACACCGCCAGACCGCTCAATATCAAAACCAAATAAGCCCCCAAAGGATTCGCTCCTCTGAGCGTAGACATTATGCGTGTGTAATTGATATCGCGGTTAATGGTCTGATAGGGGAATATAGTTTCTGGGCTGTAGCCAAAGTGCTTCAAAACATCATAAGGCAGAACCAACTTTTGTAATAGGCCTATGAAGATGACAACCGCCGCCGGCATAAATAACAATTTAGGCCAAGCCTTCTTTAGCCATTGCGATTTTGTCGCAATTATCCAGAGAGATAAAAAGAAGATTAAAAAACGCGAATTAACAAGCAGCCCGTAGCCTAATGCTTTAAGAGTGACTTTATCTACGCTATAGGCGACCACCCCCCAAAGCAGAGAAAGTAATAAGTAAAGTGCTATTAGCTGAGGCAGTCGGGAAGCAAAAATCCTCTGGCGTAAGCTCTTGTCTGTTACCAGTAAATACGACGCACCTATAGAAATAACCAATAGCAGAAATTCTTTCCATAGTCGTAGCAATGTGTAGTGGTCAATTGAACTAGATAACCAAACTGTTAAAAAGGCGTGAAAGGGCAAAAGCACTAATATCAAAGCTCCTATCCAAGACAAAACAAGCGCCAGTTTGTTAACAGTAGTGGAACTTCTCATCAGTGTTACAATCTAGTATAGCGCTATGAAATCAAATGCCTCGCTAGTTTACGGCTTAATTTTGGTTGTTGGCGATTTCTTAGCACTGGTGGCCGGCTTCGTGGCAGCTTACGTTATTCGTGGTCCCCTCAGCAACGTACCTGTAGCCACTCCAATTCCAGCTACCGAATACCTCAAAGTCTTCTTATTGCTTCTACCCTTCTGGCTATTAATTTTCGCCCTGCTTGGACTTTATAGCAACTCCATCCAGGAAAAACGCTTTGCCGAACTGGGCAGGCTGCTTGTCGGATCGTTCGTCGGCCTGCTTTTTGTTATCGGCTACGGCTATATCGTCGATAAGGTTATCTTCCCGGCCCGTTTAGTGCCGATTTACGGCTTCAGCTTAGCCTTTGTCTTCCTTGTGGCCTTTAGAAATCTGGCACGCGAAACAAGAGCCTATATGTATAAATATGATGTTGGTATAACCAACGTCTTGATTGTTGGCAATACCAAAATTGCCCGTGAGCTGGTGGAAAATCTAGCCGATTGGCATATCTCTGGCTATCGGATTGTTGGAGTCGTAGGTAGTAAAAGCCACACGCCCGAGCATTTTCCGCACATAGCTGTCTTTGACGCATTCGAAGATGCCATAACCAAAATTCGCCCAGATGATATTCACGGCATAGTGCAGACCGAGCTTTACGCTGACCAAAAACGGAATAACGAAATCCTAGAGTTCGCTCAGCGGAATCACATTGCCTATCGTTTCATACCCGGTAACAGCGAGATGTTCGTCGGCAATATTGAGGTTGAGCTTTTCCGTTCGCAGATCCCGGTGATAGCTGTGCATCAGACGGCTCTTATTGGTTGGGGACGCGTAGTTAAAAGAGTAACCGATCTTATTCTGGGCTCGATAGCTTTGGCAATAGCTCTACCATTCATGATAGTTATTGCCTCGGCGGTTAAAATTTCTGCCCCAAAAGGACGGATCCTACACAAAGATAAGCGACTAACCCGCTTTAACAACTTGGTAAATATCTACAAGTTCCGCACCCATAAGCAAACCTACAGTGGTCTGACACCCGAGGAGGCCTTTAGGAAAATGGGCAAGCAGGAGTTAATCAAAAAGTACCGCGAGGGCGGCGACTACATTGCTGATGACCCACGAATCACCTCTGTAGGCCGGTTTCTGCGTCGTACCAGTCTGGATGAACTACCGCAACTGCTCAACGTAGTAAAGGGTGATATCAGTTTTGTAGGCCCCAGAGCTCTGCAGGTTTATGAGCTGGAGAAATACGACAAAAAAGACTTAATTTTGGCTATTAAATCGGGTCTAACCGGCCTGGCACAAGTCTCCGGTCGGCGCTCCATCAGCTTCGAAGAACGCCGAAAACTCGACCTTTACTACGTACAGAACTGGTCGCTTTGGATGGATCTGGTAATTTTGGTTAAGACCGTTCGTGTTGTTATTTCCCGCATTGGAGCCAGATGAAAGCCGCAATCGTTTGTGATTGGCTACTTGGCACTGGCGGCGCTGAGCGCGTGGTATTGGAGCTGCATCATATGTACCCCCAAGCGCCAATCTACACATCCCAATACAACCCAAATCCAAAAATATGGTTCGCAGATAAATGGTTCGAGGATGCCGATATTAGAACTACCGGGCTACAAAGGCTGCCTAAAAGCTTGAAGAAATTTTTGCCGGTTCTTAGGGCATTCACATTCAGCCGACTGGATTTAAAAGAATACGATTTAATTATTTCCGCCAGTGGCGCCGAAGCCAAATTCGTAAAGGTTCGCGATGGCGCAGTGCATGTCGCGTACGTTCACGCGCCAACTCACTATTACTGGAGCCGCTATGAAGAGTACTTAAAGCACCCTGGCTTTGGTTTTTTTGACCCGTTGGCCCGGCTTGGTCTGAAGCTATTGGTCGGTCCGATGCGCCGCTGGGATTATAAAGCCGCCCAAAGACCCGACTACCTGATTGCCAATTCCATCTACACTAAGGAGCAAATTAAAAAATATTACGGGCGCGACTCGCACGTTACTCATCCACCAGTTGATGTCGATAGGTTCAAGAGCTACAGCAAGCCAACTGACCAACGCCACGGATTCGTGACTGCCGGTCGCCAGACGCCTTATAAAAGAATTGATTTGGCAGTCGAAGCTGCAACCAGCCTTAAGATACCGCTGGCCGTTATCGGCAGGGGGCCGGAACATAGGTGGCTCAAAAAGTTAGCTGGCCGTAACGTGACTTTTTTGACCAAAGTTTCAGACGAAGATATAGCCAGGCATTTTGGCGAGGCTAAAGCCTTCATTTTTCCAGGTGTTGATGATTTTGGCATCGTGGCGGTAGAAGCCATGGCCGCCGGCGCGCCAGTCATAGCCTACAAAGCCGGCGGCGCCCTCGATTATATAAATAAAGACACCGGTTTGTTTTTCAACGAACAAACGGCCGAAAGTCTCAGCCAGGCTATGGAAAGCCTCGATAAAAAATCCTTCAACCACTTAAAAATTGCTTCGCAAGCCGCTCAATTTTCAGAGCGTACTTTTCAAAAAGCAATGTCTAGTTTTATTAGGCAGGCCTTAAAGTCTCAAGAGTAGTTTTATAGCTTAAGAATAATTTATCAATTCTTTCGAGGTCAGTCGTAGCCTGAATATGTTTGTCTTCATAATATGGGCTTCCTTCTTCAAGAAATGATTTTTTTACACGAATTTTCTCAATGCTACCAGATAACTTTCCAGTATTCTCTTCTGGCACCAACAAGCCAAGTACCATAGTTATGTTCGGGCTATAGCTGGCACCCTCGTATCCTTCCAATGGCATTGGAATATGCACAAACAATTGCATAATTTGTGTTTCAACATTTTCGTCGCGACTTATAGTCACCCCCCTTTGAGGAAAGACGTGCCAGCCTTTTTCAGATTCAGCATGTCTATCAGCCAAATTTTCCATTAAACCAAGCAGCCGCTCAAACTTTTCAAGCGGTGTCTGCGTTTCGCTCTGTTCAGCAAATATTGAATCAAGTTTCTCAAAACTCATAGACAAACTATTCTACAATAAATACACCTGTTATACAAATCTAGTCCGTGACGTATACGATAGCTTCGACAATCAAGGCGGTGTCTTGCCAGTTGGCAACTTCCATTGAATCAATCCCCATCGCTTTGACAGGGTAGTCATTGCCGCCCTTAATCAGCTTGTCGCCCATAAATAATGTTTCATCTTTAGAAATACTTAACATGTCAAGTAATTTACCTACACCGTACGCTTTATCAATACCGGGTTTGGTAACATCTATTGTTGTCGTGCCGGCCGAACGGATTTCAAAATCAGGGATTTTTGGTGCGATGATGCTGCACAGCCGCAGTTTTTTTGAGCCATCCGGATCCCACTCCTCTTTGATTTTTATACCTTCTCCGCCAAGCTCGGCTACAATTTCTTGACCAAAAATGGATAAAGAAACCTGGCTCTGCCTGTCTTCAATGATGTCGCCGTAAATCTTTTTCTCGCGATACCCTGCTTCTTCTAAGCCTTCCTCGAGCGCCTTAGCAATCCTTTTTTTATCCTTCTCGGCTATATTCTCGGCGTATTTTTCAGCCCAATAGCCATTTTCGAACCGATAGTAGCGCGTGCCGCTGGTTGGCATCAGATGAAGATTTTTTAAAAGCGCGGCCTCGGTTGTTACGCGTGTTATGACCTGCCTTTGGAATAATTCGTACTTACCGCCAGATATTATGCAAACCTGAGATTTGGCCAACAATTGATTCAGTAGCTCGGCCATGCGGTCTGGTAATAGTGATTTACTGGGCGCTAATGTACCATCCAAATCAAAAACTATTAATTTCTTCTTCATAAATGCAACCTCTATCATACTGTAAAATAAGAACTGTAAATGAAAAAACTCCTAGTTACAGGCGGGGCTGGATTTATCGGCTCGAACTTTGTTCATTATATTTATAAAGAGCGTCCCGACTGGTACATTACTGTTTTAGACAAACTGACCTATGCCGGCGACCGAAAAAATTTGGAAGGTTTAGACGACAGCCGTTTTAGTTTCATTCAGGGAGACATTTGTGATGAACAGGCGGTTGATAAGGTCATAGCTGATTGTGACGTGGTTGTGCATTTTGCGGCTGAGTCGCATGTTGATAATTCCATCCACGGCCCCCGCCCTTTTTTGGATACTAACGTTGTAGGCACTTATCAAATTCTAGAGGGCATCCGCAAATACAATAAGCGTTTGCATCATATCTCCACTGACGAAGTTTACGGTGATCTTGAGCTCAATGACCCTAAAAAATTCAACGAGTCTACAGCCTACAATCCTTCAAACCCCTACTCTGCCACTAAAGCTGGCTCTGACCATCTAGTGCGTTCTTGGATACGAACTTTTGATGCCCAGGCCACGATTTCCAACTGTTCGAACAACTATGGCCCATATCAGCATGTTGAGAAATTCATCCCCCGCCAAATCACCGAAGTCCTGGAAGGCCGCAAAGCGAAACTTTACGGCGACGGCCAGAATGTTCGCGATTGGATTCATGCCGAGGACCATAGCTCAGCTATTCTGGCAATTTTGGAAAAAGGCAAGATAGGTGAGACTTATCTAGTTGGAACCGACGGCGAAAAATCTAGTAAGGAGGTCCTTCAGCTGATTTTAGAACTTATGGGCAAAGAACCGGATGACTACGAGGCCGTTCCCGACCGTCCCGGTCACGACCTGCGATACGCTATCGATGCCAGTAAGATTAAAAATGAATTAGGCTGGCAGCCCAAGTATAGCGACTTCCGTCAAGGCCTGGCTAAAACAATCGAATGGTACAAACAAAACCGCGATTGGTGGCAGCCCCAAAAAGCCGCCACCGAAGCCAGATATAGGGAAATGAAAAGATGAACCTGCCGAAGCTTAAAGTCGAGAAGACCACATTAGAAGGACTTTATAAAATCCAGTTTAAACTTATCGAAGATAACCGCGGTTCAGTGATGGAATTTTATAGACAGTCAGAATTCGCCGCCGCTGGATTACCATCATTGGGCGAACGCCCGCAAATTAACGCCCCACTTTCGGTTAAAGGTGTTCTGCGCGGCATTCACGCCGAAGACGCCCATAAACTAGTGTCGGTTGCGGCCGGTAAGATTTACACGGTAATTGTTGATTTGCGTCGTGGTAGCCCAACCGCCGGCAAATGGCTTGGATTTGAACTAAGCCGCGGTCAGGGCCTATTTGTTTCAAGCGGCCTTGGTAATTCTTTCCAATCAATCAGCGATGAGCCTTCGATATATCTCTATTATTTTGAAAAAGAGTGGTATCCCGGAATGCCCGGAGTATCGTGCAATCCGCTTGACCCTGACCTGAATATCAACTGGCCGATACCAGAAGGCGCAGGTCTGATAATTTCGGATAAAGATCGTAATAACCCCTCGTTTAAGGAAACTACTGCTTAATGGACAGTTCAAAAATTCTAATAACTGGAGCAGATGGCCAACTTGGCAGAGAATTACAAAAAAAATACACTAGTGCCACATCGGCTACAAAAAACCAACTTGATATAACCAGTTCTGAAGCGCTTAAAAATTTCAACTGGCAAAATACTGGAATAATTATCAATACTGCCGGCTATACCAATGTTGATGGCGCCGAGACGTCCGAAGGCCGAATAGCAGCCTGGAAAGTCAACGCTGTTGGCGTTGCCAATTTGTGTAAGCTGGCCATGGATAATGATTTAACTATTGTCCATATCTCAACAGAATATGTCTTTGACGGCTCCAAAACCCTTCATAAAGAGGACGAGCCCTTCAGCCCACTGAGCGTTTATGGTGCCAGTAAGGCCAGCGGAGATATTGTAGTAAACTTCTTTCCGAAGCACTATATCCTCCGGACCAGTTGGCTGATTGGTGAAGGCAAAAATTTCGTTCGCTCCATGCTGGAACTTGGGCGCTCCGGTAGAGCTCCCGAAGTTGTAAATGACCAAGTCGGACGCTTAACTTTCACGACCGAGCTTGCCCGATCTATTGACCAGTTGTTGTCAACCAAAAGTCCTTACGGCACTTACAACATCAGTAACGGCGGCGAACCGGCTAGCTGGGCCGATATAGCACGGGCCATATTTCAAGAAGCTGGTATTAATCTCGAGGTAACTAATACCACGACAGCCGAATATCTGACTAATAAACCAGCCGCTGCCAAACGGCCACTTAATAGCACCTTAGATTTATCTAAAATAGAGACCACCGGATTTAAACCTACTGATTGGCGCAAAGATTTGAGAGAATACATAAAGAAGGAGTCAACTTGAAAGGAATTATTCTGTCCGGTGGTTCAGCTACCCGCCTCTATCCAATTACTTTAGCCAACAGCAAACAACTCTTGCCTATCTACGATAAGCCAATGATTTATTACCCTCTAAGCACGCTGATCAGCGCTGGAATTCGCGAAATTTTGATTATATCCACGCCCCATGATTTACCGCGTTTTGAGAAACTTTTAGGAGATGGCAGCCAACTTGGATGCAGCTTCTCTTACAAACAGCAAAATGAGCCGCGCGGTCTGGCCGATGCTTTCATCGTCGGTGAAGAGTTTATCGGCAGCGACAAAGCAGCCATGATTTTGGGCGACAACATTTTCTACAGCAGTAGTCTGGAAGAAAACCTCAAAAATTATACCGATCCGGACGGCGGCATAGTTTTTGGTTATCAGGTGTCTGACCCGGAGCGTTACGGCGTAGTCGATTTTGATGAGCAAGGCAATGTAACTTCCATCGAAGAAAAACCGGACCAACCCAAATCTAATTATGCGGTTACCGGACTGTACTTTTACGACAACCAAGTAATAGCAATCGCCAAGGGCTTACAACCCAGCACCCGCGGCGAAATCGAAATAACCGATGTTAATAACAATTATTTAAAGCAAGGTAAGCTCAAAGTCAGCTTGCTGGACCGAGGTTCGGCTTGGCTGGATACCGGCACTTTTGCCAGTTTGAACCAGGCAGCGCAATTCGTGCAGGTAATCGAAGAGCGCCAGGGCTTGAAAATCGGCTGTATCGAGGAAGCCGCCTGGCGCCAAAAATTTATAGATGACAGCCAGCTACAAAAATTGGCCAAACCGCTCGCCAAATCCGGCTACGGCGAATACTTATTAAGTCTATTGGGTTAATTTCCCAGAATATTTTTATTGTCAGTGCCATGCATTAAGGATTTTTTCTTTGAGAGCTTGTTGAGCACCTACCTGCTGAATAATAAGAGGCCTGACTACTGTTTGTGCACCGGAGTTGAGATTGCGTACAAATTGGTTGTCCCAGTACCAATATTGATTACTGCTAACGATAAATGTTAATACCCCGCCGCCTTGCAGAAACAGCAAAAATACCACAGTTAATACTGCCGGCTTAAATAAAGGCCGTTTTGAAAATAGCTTCTGATAGGCCAGAGCGATGCTTAGTAGAATCGGTAGAATAACGGGGAATAAATAACGTCCGTTAATACCAAATTTTTGTCCGGTCTGAAGGTAACCCCAATAAAGATAACCCCACAATATTGCGCAGTAAATCAGTGACACAAAGAGCAGGAAAATTAGAGCTTTATCTTTACCGAGAATATCCCTGGCGTAGTACAAAAAAAGTAGAGCTCCAGCTGTAAAAACTAAAATAGCTGTAGCCCCAATGATAGGAAGCGGGTTGACGTTCACATAATAAGCTTGGGGATGGCCGCCGCTTCGGACATAAAAGGAGTATATGAACATCCGGACCACCCATGATACTGAGTAACGCAATGGGTTTGGATTCGAGTCATGCTTGGTTTTCTCTGCGTCATAAGCTCGCTTCCAGCTACCGTTAGCACTGCACTGCTCGATAGTCAAAACCTGGTCACAGCTCGGCACAGGTGTTCCATACTGCAGATAATTAATCCCGAAACGTTGGAAGAATAAGCCAGCAGCTACGATGAGGATTATCAGTGAGATAACTGCCGGCCACCTATTGCTACTCGAGATACTTTGTCTGAATACATTCGAGAATTTCCTTTTATTTCTTAACCCAGGACGGATGAGCTTGTAAAACATAAAAATAACAACCGCTATTAAAATGGGTAGAAATTCAATTTTCACAAGGCTCCCTATCATAGCTGCCGAAAGTGCCGCAAAAGCCATCGCAAAATTTATACGCCCATTTTTGTCGATAGAAACCGCAAACTTTAGCGTGAGCAATAGGGTAATAGCAACGACTAACATTAGCAGGCTGTCATAGTTAATCTGCCCAGCCAGAAACGGCACAACCGGTATAAGTACAAAAAGTAGAAAAGTAGTGTTTATGACGCCAGGAGTGGCATTGGTTTTTTGCAAGACTTTACGGAACACTACAATGCTCGCGGCAAAAAAAGCAATGCTGAAAAAACGCAGAAATATGACCTGTGCTGGCAGGCTATGGACAAAATGCGCAAAGATCCGATAAGGAAAGCTCAGCAGGTAGTGATAAAGGTACGAAGGCTCGCGCGCGACCGCGCCAAATATATCAGCATTCGGTGGCTGCTCTGCCAAAAAAGGGCTCCAGTGGTCAGAATATAATTTGATTAAGCCAAAATGGGTGTTCTCATCAAACGGCTGAGGATAGACTGCCGAAACCGTAATCCAGGCAGCCTCGATGATAAACAAGATCAGGATTGCATAGAAGAATTTATCCGAACGGACGATGGCAGCAAGCCTTTTTAAACCTTTTTTTATCACCCAAGTTTTTCGTTAAGTAGTTTTTCTGCGGCTTTAAGTTTGGTGGCTAATAGCCAAAGCGCCAGTAATACAATAAACTGCACTCCTCTATCCACTAAAGCTATCAAAATCATCTCACCAACTGAAAACCCTAGAATGCTGGCCGAAAATATATATATCGCCTCTTTTATACCTAAATTTGCTGGAGTTATATTAACGAAAATGCTTAGGCTGCCAAGTACGCTAAAAAGAAGTAGCGCCGGCAGGCTGATACTTAAACCGATCGATTGAACGATTGACCAATATATAACAACTGTCAGCGAAAGATTAACTAGACTCAAGCCCAGCAGTTTGACCATCAATTGCCTGTCGGAAGCTATCATACCCCAGCCGTTAATAACTCTTCTGACTTTTTCGATTAAGTTCTTCGAGCGACTATCTTTACGACCCCCAAATTCCGGTAGTTTGGGCCTAAACAAGCTAATTAGTAGTGAAACTATAAACAGCGCACAAAAAAATACAAAAAGCACCAGCCACTGGACTCCATAGTGTTGTCTTAGCGCTAGCAAGGATGCTAATCCAACAAAAGAACTAACCAAAAAAACCAGCACATAGTTACCAGACAAGGTTGAAATAAATTCGCTATAACTAAGTCCATGTTTTTTCTTTAAATAGACAGCTCTAACTACGAAACCTGTGCCGGCCGGAGCAAAAAAGTTACCTATCGAAGATATTACGGATAGGTAGAATGCCTCTGAGGCAGCAATAAATTTATTAAAAGGCCCAAGAATGAATTTAATAAAAATCCCGTTAGCAAAAACTCCGCCAACGTAACCTGCCGCGGCTATGGCTAGCAGATAGTAGTTGGCGCTTAGAAGTGGTTTGAAGTTTTTTGTGTTAAGCAAAAAATAAACCAAAAATATTAAAACCACGGAAAGGGTAATAACTAATCTGACTAGCATGGATATCCGCATAAGAACGCGCTAATTATCTCACACCTTAATCTTAAAACTCTAACCGTTGTTCTATCTGATTTGCACGTGTTAAAGTTTCATAGTACATGGGGTTAATAGCGCGAATTAAAAAGCTTCATCTTGTAAACCGTAATGCTGTCTGGTGGAATTCACCCCTCCCCGTAGTAGAAAAGTTTCTTTACTACGGCTCTATGTTCAGTTCAATTGTTCGAGCTTATCTCGTAAAAAAGAAAAGAATAAAATATTTAGGAGACAACCTATATTATGACAACTTTGCTACCCCTTTAAGCCTACAAGCATACCCATACGAAATTTATAATAGTATCTTAGCCAATACCCCTCACTTTAAAGTCAAAAGAGTGCTTGATATTGGCGGTAATATTGGTCAGTTCTCGCTAACATTGAGCCATGCGCTGAAGGATAATGTCCACATTGACGTACTTGAGCCAAACCCGGAGGCATTTCAATTACTTAGGCTGAATACCGCCCATAGGAAAAATATCCGTATATTCAATCTCGGTATTGGTAAACCGTCGCTTAAGCACATGTACTATACTCCTGGTAGATCTGCTACGGGTTCGGTTTTTAAGCGCAACGCTGACGTAGAATCTGTAGCAAAAAAAACAAAAATAAACCTAGTAGATAATATAGTCAAGGTTACAGGACGCTTGAATTACGATTTAGTAAAGATCGATGTCGAGGGTTATGAGTATAACTTACTTGAAGTTATTAAACCGCTACAAACTAAATTGATGTTTTTGGAGGTCTCTGGCCGGGGTCGTTATAAAAACTTCCCACACTCGAGATTGTTTAGCCTAATTGAAAAAAAGTTCGGTAAATTTGATATTGTGCATCTATCAGGTGGCAGCCTGAGCAGTAACAACTTCGACATTATGCTCAAATTTGTCTAGCAGGTCGTCGCACCTTTCGAGCAATTTTTAAAAGTGTGCCCTTCATCACACCAAGCGAGAAGGCAAGCCCGATTAGCGGTAGCCCGATTAACGATGCGCTAACTTCTTTAAAATTTTGTGAGATAACAAGGCTAGTCAACAAAGTTAATGTAGCTAGACCAGGAACGACCCAGTACAGAAGCTCGGGCTTTAGAATAACTATCAAAAATAGACTGGCTAATACCGCGTAAATTGATACCAAAATAGGGAAAAATCTTGTTCCCGGCTGATGGTAATAATCAATAAAACGGGTCCCTCTGTCATATAGATGCTTCAAAGACGCACCAAAATTATCCCGCGGCTGATAATAGATGCTCAGTTTTGCCGTTCGCAGTATTTTAGTTCCATGTTCAACGATTTCTCGTAATACTCTGGTGTCATCGTTAACGAATTTGCTACCACCGGTTGCTTTTTTATTGACTATCCTACATGCATCCAAAAATATTTTTTTATCAATCCATAAACAGGTAGTTCCTTTCGGGGATTTCTCGAAACTAATTTCATCAATCAAATACTCTTCAAAATGCCGACCCCATTTATCTCCGTATATACGCCTCCGTATGAGATTCATAGTCCTCGAGATAATGTTTTTACTGGGGAGCTCAGTGACAGCGGGCATAGCAACTTTCTCATTCAGCTGCTGCAAATGATTAAAAAAATCATCAGCTAATCGAACTCGGTCATCTACGAAAAGCAATTGGCTGTTTACGGCTAGCTTTGCCCCGGCTATACGGGCCTCAAACCGACCTCGATTATTCTCAAACTGTTTAGTCTTAAATACTATGCCGCGGGCAGTAAATCCTGGCTTGTAACTCTTAGCAATTTGCCCAAGCTTTCGGTTTGGCCCATCAATCACTACGACGAGCTCATAGTTGTTATGGTCGGACTGCTGATTGAGGATGCTGTCAAAGGTCTGAGCAATAATGTTTACACCACTGTAAGTCGGTAAAATAACCGAAAATTTTGTCATTATTTTCTTTTGACGACTTGACCTCGCTCGTCCACCTTTCCAACAACCTCGGCTGGGTTACCATAAGCTAAGCTATGGTTTGGTATGTCCTTAGTTACGACAGAACCAGCCCCAATCAGGGCCCATTCGCCTATAGTCCTACCGGCAATTATTGTAGAGTTGGCGCCGATTGAGGCCCCCTTTTCGACTAGAGTCTGTGCCAGCTGCCATTCGTCTTCAGTAGCCGGTTCAAATTTGTCATTAACAGCCCGGGGGTAGAGATCGTTCGTAAAACAAACATGTGGGCCGACAAAAACGCCGTCTTCAATAGTCACTCCATGATACACCGATACGTTATTTTGAATTTTTACATAGTCGCCAATTTGGACGTCTTTATCTATATATACACCTTTACTTAGAACACATAGTCGGCCGATATGTGCACCCTCTCTTACTTGCACCCAGTTCCAGACTGTTGTCCCTTCACCAATTTGAGCATCCGGGTGTACCTCAGCCGTCGGATGGATATAAATATCTTCAGCTGCCATTTCCAATCTCCTTTATTCGGGCTTTTTTGATATGTTCCGCGACTTGCAATGCTGTGCGCAACGCGGCCACGGCTTCAATCGGGCTTACGATATAATTTGGCCGTTCGCCGGCAGCCGCCATCGCGAAGGCGCCCAATTCCCGCCGCAGGGGTTCACTTTGGAAATCCTGTTCGAAACTGGTGGTTTTCTTAGTTGGTTCGCCCAATTGCCTGACGAAGTTCGCAAAGTTATCCTGGGGTTGGATGGCCATATGCTCGAAAGATGTAATTTCCTGGGTGATGTAGTTGGCCGTAACGTAGCCCTTGGAGCCGGAAATCGTCAACTGACGTATCTTTATAGGTGTGGTCCAGTTGGCTTGGACGAAACCGGATGCCTGGCCGTAGCGCAGTAGAATTTCAGCAGAATCAGTTTCGCTACTGTGGAACGTGTTGGTTCCGTGAGCACCGATTATCTCCGGTTCACGGCTCATCAGAAAGCTAAGGATATCAATATCGTGAATCGCCAGATCTACTACTACGTCAGATTCTGGCTGCTGCTGCGGAAAACCGCCCAGGCGCTGGGAGATAATCGAAATAATGTCGCCCAAGTCGCCCCGGTCTATCATCTTTTTAAGCTCGAGAACTACCGGGTTGTAGCGCTCAACATGGCCGACCGTCAAGACAGCTTCTTTTTGGCGGGCTATCTCTATCAGCTCCGCGGCTTGGGTTTCATCGTGGGTTATAGGCTTTTCAACCAAAGTATGTATGCCGCGGCCAAGAGTTTTGCTGGCAATTTCGTGGTGTAAGTATGTTGGTACGGCGATTGACACCGCTGCTGGACACGCCTCATCGAGCATTTGCTCATAGTCTATATAAAAGGCTGCTTTGTGCTTCTCGGCTAGCGACTGGCCTTCGCCTTCGGAGTTAGAGTCAGCCACTGCCACCAAATCTGTTTCCGGCATTTCGTAATAATTCCGGATGTGATTCCGGCCCATATTACCAGCTCCTATAACACCAACTTTTAACTGCTCAGGCATCAGCTATCTCTTTAACGCTTTCTATAATATATTCTACTTGAGTTTCAGATAGGCTGGGGTTTACCGGTAAGGAAACGACCTCTTTCGCTGCCTGTTCGGCAACTGGAAAATCACCTTCTTTATAGCCAAGATATTCAAGATGCGGATATAAGTGTAAGGGTTTAGGATAATAAATAGCCGTCTGGATAGCTTTTTCCTTCATCCGATGTATGAATTCATCTCTAGAAACCGGGAAACCGTTTGTAATGCGTACAGTAAACTGATGAAATGCCGATTTGCAATAGTTCTTGACGTTAGGCACTACCAAACCTGCCACACCCTCCAGCCCCTCTATCATTTTGCTGGCGTTGGCTATTCTGGCGGTATTAAATCTATCGGTTTTTGTTAGCTGTGTCAGGGCTATGGCTGCCAGAATATCAGTTGTGCGGTAATTATAACCGAGCTGGACGTATTCATATCTGCCATCCATGCTCATGCCGTGTTGCCGGAAGCTTCTGGCTTCTTGGGCTACCTTTTCGCTATCCGTAGTCAGCAGCCCGCCCTCGGCAGACATGATGTTTTTTGTAGCGTATAGCGAAAAGCAGGCTATATGCCCCAAAGAACCGGCTCGCCGGCCCTTGTATTCTGCCCCGACAGCCTGGCAAGCGTCCTCAATCACAACTAAATCATGCGTCTGCGCAAAATTATTAATCTCATCATAGTCAGCCGGATGGCCATAGAGGTCAACCGGTAAAACAGCCTTGACTGTTTCGTCATACGCCTCTTCTAACAATCGGCTGTCTGTATTGAAGCTAGCCTGCTCAATGTCTACGAATTTTGGCCTGGCACCCTGCATTAAAATAGGATTGACACTAGCCACAAAAGTGAAGGGTGATGTAACCACACTATCCCCGGGGCCTATTTCTGCACAATGAAGAGCTGTGTGGATCGCAGCCGTGCCACTATTTAAAGCCACAGCCTGCTCAGTTCCGCAATAATCTGCGAAGGCTTCCTCAAGCTGCTTTACAACCGGACCCTGGGCCACAATTCCGGAATTAAGTACTTCTAAAACGGCTTGTTTTTCGTCTTCTTCGATGGTTGGTTTTGAAACCGGGATTATACTTTCCATATATTGCTCCTAACAACGATATTATTAACTATTACTTAAACTAAGGAAATTTCTTATGTTTTAAGAAAAATCAGCCAGAACATCAGCGATCATCGAGGAGGGCGATTTTGGTACTATGATTCTGGGCTGGCGGTATTTTTTATAATTTTTTACAAAATCCATAACTATCTCTTTATTTAGCTTGGACAATACGGCTGTTTTGCCAAGTTCGTCAGGTCTCTCGGTGGTATAGCGGAAAAGGAGAGTCGGTTTACCCATAAAGTAAAGTTCCTCCTGATTACCGCCACCGTCAGTTACAACAAATTCCGAATTTTTTATTAATTTTATAAAAGGCAGATATTCTAAACGCGGCAATAAGTGGATTTTTGGATTTTTTTCCAAGCGCTCTTTAAGTGTGGTTAGCTTTTCTAGTTGCTCTTTGGTGGCTGGATGTTGGACTAAGTAGATTGGAAATTTTTCAGCGACCTTTTCAAGCAAATCAACAATCCGTGTGAACTTCTCAATCTTAAAAATATTTTCATAGCGGTGGATACTGGCAACCACATATTTATGTTTCGGAGTTTTATAATCACCCTTAGCGTAATGCCGTAATCCGAAGTCAATAGTATCGGCTTGGGTGTTATACGTTGTGTTGATCTTTATACCTTTATATTTCGCTAAATTTTTCAAGCTTGATTTACCCGGCGCAACATAATAATGCGCCAATCTGGAGGTTATAAGCCGGTTAATTTCCTCGGGGAACGGGTCAAATAACTTGAAGCTGCGCATACCGGCTTCTACGTGCATTACCTTGCAGCGATTTAACCTGCCAAGCACCGCTGCCCACCAAGTCGTAATGGTATCACCGTGAGTCACGATAATGTGTTTCTTGCCGCGGTATTTTCCCAAAATTCGACGACCCTTAAATAAAGCTGGCATAATCATCAAGAGCCATTTCGACATTTTGCCCATGGTTTTGGCTTCGGTATCCCACTTAACAACGGTGTAATCAGGAGGGGGGAGCCGAAACGTATCAAGCGACTGCTGAATCGTATCCCGGTGTTGGGCAGTATAAATCCAACGCCATTTTAGCCTGCGTTTCTGGCACTCCAGCATAACCGGTGCCATCTTGAATAGCTGAGCCCTAGTACCAATCACAAAGTGAATCATTCTCTACTCCTAGAATAAACACGTATATAGTGTGACGCCAAAGTTTCCTGGGTTGATGGATGAGCTCTCTCAGAAATATATCTATCGATCTTATACAACAACCCTGGAATTAATTTATTCAATTTATAAGTTAGCAGTCTTACTGCGATAAAATGTGTCGGAACTTCGCTTTGCAAAAAGAACCCCTTTGAATTCAAAATTTGATCGGTAAACTCCGCTCGCCTTAATCTAACATGCCTGGAGTTTACAAGCGGGGCCCTACCTAAAAATCTTTCGTGCAAAATTACATATTTATTGGACAACGTGGCTATATTACTAAGGGCTTTAACATAATCATCGGTATCCAGTATGTGATACATGACATCAAAGCTGTGTACTATATCAAACTTACGCTTTGGCGAAAAGGTAGCTAAGTCATCGGTATAAAGCCTGTTTTTAGGTAAAAAATCTATTTTATCCTTGGCATCTTTACTAATATCTACGCCAAAAATTTCTAGATGAGGAAAGTGTTTCCGATAAAACTTTATGAAGTAGCCGTTGCCAAACCCACAATCCAGCACGGATTTTACGCCTGATAGGTCCAGACTATTCAAAAGCTTTAAATATTGGTCTTCGAGTATTTTATAAATGTAATGGTTGGCCTTCAGGCTGACAGACTTTAGACCCGAGGCTTTTAAGTTAGCTTGCTGTGCATGGCGGGTTTTCCAGTATTGTTTATCGTCTACCAAAGTAGCTTTATTCTTTTTTTGGTTTGTCGCCACGATGGCTATCTCTCATCTCTATGCGTTTTATGCGTTCGAGAATTTTTTCCTGGTTATTTAACATGCGGCTCAACATGTCGGCTACTAAGCCTAGTGCCCAGAATATTATTCCCATAGTCAGAAAATAAATTCCTACAAACCCAGTAAATTTATATGGGCTAAACTGGCCGGCTACAATCCAATGAATAAAGAAAAATACCAAAAAGGCAACGCCGATAATAAAAGGTATAAATCCCAGCCAGCCAAAGAAGCGCAAAGGAGCGAAGTCGCGGTAAGAACGCAATATACTAATTGCGCTAATAGCGATGAAGTGTAGTACGCTTTGGACAACTCTGGACTTGCGCTCGCCGTGGTATTTCACGTCAATTGCAATGGCTTTAATCCTAAGTCTTTTCATGGCTAGAACTTGGAATGACTCTTGAGTGTAGGTATATGTTCCATCAGTATTTAAAGCAAACAGGGCTTTGCGGTTGTACGCCCTAAAGCCGCATGTAACATCGCTAAACTCGTGCCGGCTCAGACGGCTTACGACCTTAGCGCCCAAACGGTTGCCAAGATATTTGGCTAACGACATATTATTTGGGCGGCGGTATTTACCAGTCTGCTTATCGCTAAACCTATCGGCCGCTACAAAATCGGCCTCTCCCTTAACAATCGGCTCCACCAATTTAGGTATATCTGCCGGATTAAACTGCAGATCGCCATCAATGTTCACCATTACATCGGCGTGGCGAGCCAGTGCGATATCTACCGCTTCGCGGAAACGAAAAGCCAGCCTTTTCTGGTCGCCATCTTGAACGACATTAGCGCCGTGGCCGGTAGCTACTCCCACTGTATTATCAGAGCTGCCATCGTCAATCACCCACTTCTCAATTTCAGCGATTCCTTTAATTTTTTTGGGGACTCTATCCAGCAGTTTACCGATAGTTTCGGATTCATTATGACAAATTGATACTACAAGTAGCTTCATACCTCAAAAATCCAATCCATCTATAACATTCTAACAGCTAATCCCCTCTTAACCTCCTATTGACCCGAAATATGATGACTACTATAATTTAGGGGTACAGAGCACACTGTAAAATAAAAAGATGCCTAAAGTAAAAAAATCCAGGCGCTCGCTTTGGGCGCGACTAGAGAAACGACCTCTGTTAGTTGTCGGAGTGGCTTTGGTATTGTTGATTGGTGGTGGGCTGGCTTACAATCAATTTAAGGACAACCGAGCTACAACTGGTTCTACTTCCTCAGACACTCAGAGTGGAAACTACATTAATCTTAATCCACCAACAGATCAAGAGAAAAAAGACGCCGAAGAGAACAAAAAATCTCTAGCCGAAGAGCCAAGCCCGCCATCGCCAACTGCTAACGGAAAGAAGCAAGTCACTCCGGAAATTAGCTCTGCTACCCGTAGCGAAGTTAGAGCTTTTGTGTCAGGTATATTTGAAGACGGTGGCACTTGTACGGCTACAGCCACCAAGGCCGGAGAGTCGTCCATAACAGCCGCCAAAAAAGGATTTAAAAATGTTAGTTATACCCAATGTGAGCCAATTATTTGGTCTTTGCCGGATAGCGGGTGGGTGGTTGTCGTCAGCTACAGTTCAAACACGGCGGAAGGTCAATCGGAGTCACAAATAGTCAACTGATATGAAACTTTGGCAATATAAAAAACATCTGTTTGTCGCCACCCTCATACTGATAGGTACTTTGATCGCCGTAGCCTATATCAAAACCGGTCAATCTGGGGCTTTATCCGGCAGTCAGTGGCAGGCCGGAAAAATCATTACCGATGGGGTGTTCTTTAGTCCCAACACCATGACAACCGGCAGTATCCAAACCTTCTTAAATTCTAAAGTACCAGTTTGTGATACCAACGGAACGTTGGAATACTATGGGACCGGAATGACGCGAGCTCAATGGGCCGCAGCTAATGGCAAGCCTGCACCGCCGTATGTGTGCTTGAAAAATTATAATCAATCGATTCCTAGCACAGGCAGTGATGCGTATTGTGGCGGCAGTGTTTCAGCCGGGACCAAAAGCGCTGCCCAGATTATTTTAGATGTCGCAAAGGCCTGCGGGGTCAACCCGAGGGTTCTAATCGTCCTGCTGCAAAAAGAACAGGGTTTAGTAACCGACGACTGGCCATGGCCAGTCCAATACCAGAAAGCCACCGGCTATGGCTGCCCTGATACTGCAGGCTGCGATCCGGAGTTTGCCGGCTTTTTTAACCAAGTTTACTATGCAGCTCATCAGTTTCAGCGTTATGTAAGGCAGCCTACACTTTTTAACAACCGGGTTGGCCAGACGAGCAGTCTGCTATCTTATCCAAACTGCTCGCGCTCAAATGTTCATATGGAAACCGGAGCCACTGCAGCACTTTACAACTACACTCCGTACCAGCCAAACCAGGCATCTTTGACCAACTTATACGGTACAGGTAACAGCTGCAGTTTTTATGGCAACCGTAATTTTTGGCGATACTTTAACGATTGGTTCGGCAGTACAATAGTAAACCCCCCGCCAGATAAATCCCTTGTTGGCGACTGGGATGGTGATGGTGCTGACACCGCAGGAGTAAAGCGTGGAAGTCTATATCTGCTTGATAACGACAACGATGGTTATGCCGATGTAACGTTTAACTATGGTGGCTCGACTGACACACCCATTGTGGGGGATTTTGACGGCGACGGTGACGATACCGTCGGGTTGAGGATTGGCTACAAAGTCTTCATTAACAATGACCTT
>Ga0209640_10000574_pt1 | contig 28833 bp, 22 predicted proteins | sample RifCSP10_1_FD_184018 | JGI IMG/M metagenome (GOLD analysis project Ga0209640, IMG submission 184018) | Soil microbial communities from Rifle, Colorado - Rifle CSP2_sed 10_1 (SPAdes) (version 2) | ecosystem: Environmental > Terrestrial > Deep subsurface > Rock core/Sediment | place: Rifle... | reverse complement strand
GATATCCCTCCAATCGTGACCGTGAAGGTGAAAGCCCTTGGCTGGTTAGCCGGTCTCTCTTTGGCGCGCTCAGCGCGCCTAGGACCGCTATGCGGCTCTCCGCTATGGGTACAAGATTCTCGTTTGAAGCCGTATAGCGGTCCAATGCCGCGTCCCCGGCTGACGCCCGCACTGCGCGCCAACCCACGGTAACCAGTGACCAAGCAAGCCACAGAAACAGCGCGCCGCCGACTAGGCCGAGCTCGGCGAACTGCTGAACGAAGTAGTTGTGGGCGTTTTCGTTCCCGTAGATGGTCCGGAGTTCCTCCGGCATGAATTCCGCGGATCGATCGAAGTACCGCCCGACGCCGACGCCAAACACCGGCGCTGATGCGAACATGCGTGCGCTGGTCTGCATGAACTGAGATCGCAAGCTCGCCGATCGTGACGCGCTGCCTTGCGCGGCTGACTGCCAGTCCACGGTGAGCGCGCCGGCCAGCGCCAGCAGCGCGATAGCGACTGCGACTCCTCTCAGTTGAGAGCGCGTCAGAGGCCGTCGGTGCTGTGCGACCGCCAGTATCAGAAGGCCTACAACCATGGCGACAAAGGACGTCCGTGAACCGGTCAGCCACAATGCAGGCAACATCACGATGAGGATCGCGATCGCGAGACCGCGGCGTCTTGGGTCGAGCGCGGCGACCGCCGCCGCACCCGTCGCTGCGAGCACGTAGAGCGATCCGGCCGCATTCAGATCCGCCAGGTGCAGGCTGAAGCGCTCACCCTGGGCGTAGCGCAGGAGGAACCAGCCTCCATAGTCCATCCGAGACCACTGCATCCCCACGTCGACGAGCGTGGCGGCCGCCAGGAACCCGATGGAGCACACGAGCGTCCACGCAAGGGCACGAACGAAGCGCGCGCTCGGAGCGATCGTCGACATCGACGCAAACAGCACGGCAACGCCCGTCGCCATCTGAAGGAGCGTCCAGGTCTCGGGCTCAGGGCTCGAGAAGATCAAGTGATCGCGAGGGATCGTGCGAAACAGGTGTTGTGGCAAGGCCAACGTCGATACACCGGCCGCAGCGCCGAGGGTCAGCATCAGCCACGACGCAACGAGTGCTGCGCCGTAGAGCGCCGCGGCTATTGCGACCGTGCGGGGCAGTGCAACGTGCGATATCGGGCGCCACACGCTCAGCAGCCACGCGGCGAGGAAAGTCCAGGCAACGATTTCGGGGGCACGCACAGGAGCTGCGGCAAGGAGTGCTCCGGCCGGTGTCAGCGCGGCGACGAGCATGAGGCCAACAGCCGGGTTCCACAGAGTCGCTGCCGCAACGGTGACTGCCGCTCCAACGGTAAGCCGCGGTGCTTCCGGTGCAGCGACGGCGACGATCGTCCACCAGGCGAGCATCGAGCCGACGAGGACTCGCAGCGTCCTCCCGGCCGCGGTCATGCGCGTCGCCCGATCGCCGCGTAGTCGAGCCAGGTAAAGAGCAGCCTGTTGATTCGTTCGACGTTGGCGTTCAACGTCTCGACCGCGTCGCCCAGCGAAGCATGCGGCCCGATAGGCTGGAGCTTATCGTGTTCCGGGTACGGCGATCGGTACCGGATGTCGACATGCTGAAAGCCGCTCGCGACGAGCAGGAACTTCAACGTGTCAGGGTGAAGCGGCCGCACGTGCGTGATGTCGCGGATGTAGCTTTCGAAGAAGGCAAACCAGCACGCCGGGTTGATCGTTTCGAGCACGATCGGAGCCCCCGGCCGCAGCTTGTCGAAACTGGTATCGAGGAGCGAGTTCAGGTACCTCGGTTCGAGATGCTCGACCACCTGTGCGGCAAACAGGCCGCCCAGCGAACCGTCGGGCTGTGCCCTGAGGTACGCCAGCGCATCTGCTTCGGTGACGTCCAGCGCCTGCTGACGGCACACCTCGACCATCGCGCCGTTGATGTCGATGCCCCGAGCGGCGACGCCGTGCTCGCGCAGGAGGGCAAGAAACTCGCCACGCCCGCACCCAACGTCCAGCACGTCTTGCGTGCCCTGAAAGACTGGTAGGTATTCGGCGACACGGCGGCGGATGTCTTCCTGCGAGCCGCGGAACTGATCTTCGAACCCGACGTACTTGTGGCTGTCGAAACCGTCGAACTGGGTGGCGCTCGGAGCCGCGATACTCGTCATGGTCGGCGCAGCTGACACCGGAGCGCCTGCTTCGCCGATGCGCATAACCTCGCGCTTCAGCGTTTGTGTCGCCTGCTGGAGGACGCCGATCGACGTCCTCAGCTCCGTGACGGCGGCGTTGGTGCGGCGCTCCCATGCGGCAAGGGCCTGTTCGTGCCGCCGGAGCTCGTCGAGCGCTAACTGAACCGTGTCTCGCACCCAGGCGATGGTTCGTGCGCTCGCACGATGAGCCTCGATGCCAACGAGGTCGTTTCGGTTGATGTGATCGACGAGTACGGCATTGAAGGCCCGCTGCCGCGGCAGCAAGCGGGCGAGCATTCGCTGCACGGCGTCGACCAACCGTGCGGGCCAGCCGTCGCGCGAGCCCGGAGCGCAGAGGTCGTAAAGGTTGTTGAGGCGTTCGATCTGTTGACGATCAGGAGCAGGGATCGGCGCCGGACTCGGCGGCAGCTGATCGGTCATCGGGTCAGCGCCCGACCACCCCTTCGAGGGGACTGCTGGCGGTCGCGTACATCTTCTTCGGGATCCGCCCGGCGAGATATGCGAGACGTCCGGCGACGACCGCATGCTTCATCGCCTCGGCCATCGCGACCGGTTCCTGCGCGCCGGCGATCGCCGTGTTCATGAGGACGCCGTCGGCGCCAAGCTCCATCGCGACGACCGCATCGGAAGCGGTGCCGACGCCAGCATCCACGATCACCGGCACACGCGCGAACTCCCTGATGATCCGGAGGTTGTTCGCGTTCTGAATGCCCAGTCCCGAGCCGATGGGAGCGCCGAGCGGCATTACCGCCGCCGCGCCGGCGTCTTCGAGCTTCCGGCACACGATCAGGTCGTCATTCGTGTACGGAAGCACGACAAAGCCGTCGCGTACCAGGACGCGTGTGGCATCGAGGAGCGCTTCGGTGTCAGGGAAGAGCGTGCGTTCGTCGCCGATCACTTCCAGCTTGACCCAGTTCGACAGGCCGGCCTCGCGCGCCAGGTGCGCCGTCCGGATGGCTTCCTCTGCGCTGTAGCAGGCAGCCGTGTTAGGGAGAATGAACATGCGATTCGTATCGATGTAGTCGAGCAGCGACTCACGCGAACGGTCCGCGATGTTGACGCGCCTCACGGCGACCGTCACCATCTCGGCTCCCGAGGCGGCATGCGCCTGCGCCATCACCGCATGAGAGGGGTACTTCCCGGTGCCAACGATCAGACGCGATGTGAATCGCCGGCCCGCTACCACAAGGGGCGTGTCAGTCATTCCTGTCCACCATTGCAAAGATTATCCACCGCCCACGAAATTGACGATCTCGATGCGGTCGCCCTCGTTGACGAGCGTCACGGCGAACAGCGGCCGTCTGAGAATCGTGAAGTTGCGCTCGACGGCGACGCGGCGCGGATCGATCGACAGTCTCGTCAACAAATCGGCGACTGACAGCGGTCCGTCGAGTTCGTACGGTTCGCCGTTGAGCGTGATCAACAAGGACCGGGTTGAAACGCTTCAGCGTACTGCGCCGTCTTGCGGCAAGTCAAGGTAAGCCCTTGACTTGCCGCGAGTTGCGTCGGCGAATCGCGGCGTATGCACGCAGCCGGGCGCCTGCAGATGACACGCCGCGGAACCGATACAGCGGAAGTCGTCCCACCTGACATGACGTTCATACGCCCGATCCCAAGAAGCATCACGCGGCCTGTCTCCGTGCTGTGTATCGTCTCCTGGGTCGTCTGCATGTCGCTCTTGGTTCACCGGTCGTACCTGCAGGCGTCTCCTGGAAATCTTGCGACCGACCTCGCCCGGTACGGACCGACCGCGACGTGGCGAGGCGTCTACTACCGCGGGGAGAAGATCGGCTTCACCGTCAGCCAGATGGTTCGTACGCCAGACGGCTTCGAACTGCAGGAAGACGCTCGCCTGCAGATGACGCTTCTAGGCTCGACGTCGACGACGACGATCCGAACGACCGCATTTGTGAACGCGAATTTCGTGCTGCGGTCGTTTTCATTCTCCCTGGATCCAGGAACCGGACCGGTTCACGTGCGCGGCTCTATCGATCCTCCAGGCTCCGTGTCTGTCGCTGCTCACCGGCTTGCCGTCGCCGTGACGTCTGCGGGGATCACTCGGGTCGAGGAACATTCGCTGGCCGAGCCACCCGCCATGAGCCTCAACCTCTGGCGAATACTCGCGAGTCAGGGCATGGCGGCGGGAACGCGGCATCGCTGGACGATCTTCGATCCCGCAACGATGAAAAACGCGTCGGTCGAACTCCGAATCGGAGACCGCGAAGTTGTGCGCACCCGCGACGGCGTCGTTCCGGCGTTTCGCGTCGACATGGCCTATTACGGCCTTCAGACGACGTCCTGGGTCACGGACACGGGCGACGTCGTGCGCGAGGAGAGTCCGCTGGGGCTCATGACGGTCCGCGAGTCGCCGGAGCAGGCGCAGGGTCTCGCGATTCCGGGCGGCGTGCAGCAGGACCTGCTGCGCATTTCGGCCGTGGTGCCCGTGATGCAGCAGCGAATCGACGAACCACGTGACGTGCGTCGCTTGCGGATTCGGATCGAGGGCGCTGAGCTACCGCGCGCCGACCTCAACGGTGCCGGTCAGACGGTCGATGGGTCCATCGTCGAGATCCGCGACCCTCGAACTCTGCAGCCTGGTCCGGCCGATCCCGACGTGGCACGATTTCTGGCGCCGGAACGGCTGATAGAGAGCGACGCGCCTGAAATCGTCGCCGAGGCCGACCGTGCGGTTCGAGGCGCGACCCGCGCTCGAGAAAAGGCTGAACGCCTCACACGCTACGTCAACGCGCTGCTCGACAAGAAGCCGACCGTGAGCCTTCCATCAGCGCTCGAGGTGCTGAGGACGAAAGTCGGCGATTGCAATGAACACACGGCGCTGTACGTAGCGATGGCGCGCGCCGCCGGTATTCCAGCACGGATCGCAGTCGGTCTCGTATATATGCGGGGTGCGCAGGGCGCCTTCTATTACCACGCGTGGCCCGAAGTATACGTAGACGAGGGCAACGGCCTCGGCTTGTGGCTGCCCGTCGATCCGACGCTGAATCAGTTTCCTGCCGATGGGACGCACCTGCGGCTCGTTCGAGGGGGGCTCGAGCAGCAGGCGACGATCCTTCCGCTGATCGGCCGCCTTCACATGACTGTCATCGATCTGGAGCTCGACCCTCGTTCCACGCCGATTCTCGTGGGACAAGAACAGGCGCCAGCGCCGCGGCTGCTGACCGACCTCCCTCGATCGAGTCCGGCTGGTGCGTGCCGGTGCAGCGACCAATGATTGCGATCGCCGATCTCGTCAAGAAATACGGCACGTTTGCGGCAGTCGACGGCATGAGCCTCACCGTCGAGCCGGGCGAAATCCACGGCTTTCTCGGACCGAATGGTGCCGGGAAGACGACAACGATCAGGATGATCGCCGGGTTGCTTCAACCCACATCCGGCCGCGTCGTTGTCAACGGCCACGACATGGCCGCCAACCCGGAAGCCGCCAAATCGTCGCTCGGCTTTATTCCAGACCGTCCGTATCTGTACGAAAAGCTGACGGCGGGTGAGTTCCTCCGGTTCCACGGCGGCCTGTACGGGATCGACGGCGACGGCATCGATGGCAGGGTGCGCGAGATGCTCGACCTCTTCGAGCTGCGGCGGTGGGAACACGAGCTCGTCGAGAGTTTTTCGCACGGCATGAAGCAGCGTCTGGTCATGGCCGGGGCGTTTCTTCACCGACCGCGCGCGGTCGTCGTCGACGAGCCGATGGTTGGACTCGACCCGAGAGGCGCGCGGCTGATCAAGGACGTATTCCGGCGCATGAGCGAACGTGGTGTCGCCATCCTCATGAGCACCCACACGCTCGAAGTGGCCGAGGAGATGAGCCACAGAATCAGCATCATCAACCGCGGGCAGCTCATTGCTCAGGGCACGGTCGACGAGGTTCGCGGTCTTGCCGGTGGAGAAGATCACCTCACGTCGGTCTTCCTGAAGCTGACAGGGGGCGGTGGCCTGCAGGAGATCGACGAGGCGGTGTGATGAACGCGCCGTTTACGTTCCTGCTCGCGCCCCATCTCTGGTCCATGCGCAATCGCGCGCGCCGGCGGGAGCGCGGCGACCTGCTGCGAGCGAGCTTCTTCGGCGTTATCGGCCTGGGGGTGTGCGGCGCGCTTTTCCTTGGTGCGTTCTGGCTGACGAGGCAGCTCGCCGCATTCGAGGAGTTCGGCGACTACCTGCTTCGCCTCGGGCTGTCGTGGTTGTTCCTGACGTTCCTCGGCTTCCTCGCGTTCAGCGGCGTCGTTTCATCGCTCTCGACATTCTTCCTGTCCGAGGATCTGCGCCTTCTGCTCGCCGCGCCGATCCCGCAGGGACGACTGTTTCTGGCCCGGTTCGCTCGCACCGTGGGCCAAGCGTCGTGGATGGTCACCATGTTCATGACTCCGGTGCTCGTCGGGGTCGGTGCGGCGCGATGTGCGCCGGCCACGTTTTATGCCTCCGCCGTGCTGACGGTGGTGCCGTTTGCGACGATTCCAGTCGCGATGGGAGCAGGGGCCACGCTGCTTCTCGTGAACGTGCTGCCCGCACGCCGTGCTCGCGATGTCCTGATGCTCGTGAGTCTGCTGTTCGCGGCGACACTGGTACTCATCCTCCGCTTCATCCAGCCCGAGCGGCTGTTGCGCGTCGAGTCGTTGCCCGACATCGCCGATTTCTTTGCGAACCTTCAGTCGCCGGTCACGCCGCTCCTTCCATCGTTTTGGGCCGGGGAATCGCTCTTCGCCGAACTGCAAGGGGGACGGGACCTTCTGCACGGGGCGGCGCTCTGGACGACCGCTCTCGCGTGCACGGTGCTGCTGAGCGCCGCCGACCGCCGGTGGCACTTCGCCGGCTACAGCCGGTCGCAGGAAGCGGCGAAAGCCAGGGTCAATCAGCTGAAGGCCATCGACCTCGTCGCGCGCGCCTTGCCGCTGTCGACCGTGCAGCGCCAGCTGCTCGTGAAGGACGCGAAGGTGTTTCTGAGGAATGTGAGTCAATGGTTGCAGCTGCTGCCGCTGCTCGCGCTGGTGCTTTTGTATCTCTACAACTTCCGCACCCTGGATCTGGAGCGCATTCCCTATATGAGCGGCTTCCTCAAGAACGTCTACGCGCTCGTGAATCTGGCGATGGCCGGGTTCGTCCTGGCGACGGTGGCGGTTCGCTTTGTATTCCCGGCGGTCTCATCCGAAGGCGCGGCGTTCTGGATCGTCCGTACGTCGCCGATTTCGCTCCGCGACTTTCTCTGGTCGAAATTCTGGACGGGGCTGGTGCCGCTGCTGGTGTTCATCGAAGGGCTCACCGTCACCGCCAACGAGCTGATGGGTGTCGATCCGTTCCTGAAAGTAGTGGCGGCTGTGGCGATCGCATTCATGACGGTCGCCTTAGTCGGGCTGGCCGTGGGACTCGGGGCCCGCTATCCTCGATTTGGCGCCGATCCAACGGAAGCCGCAGGATCGTACGGTGGAGTGGCGTTCATGGTGCTGGCCGTGCTCTACGTCACAGTCATGATCGTGCTGCTCGGCTGGCCGTCTTCGATGTGGCTGTTCAGCCGTTTCCGCGGCATACGGCTTTCTTCCGTGCGGGAGGTGTTTCTCATCGCGAGCTTTGTATCGGCCGCCGCGCTGAGCGTGGCGACGTCGTGGTTCGCGATGCGCTCAGGTGTGCAGGCACTCGAGCGGATGAACCGCTAGTCGTCCAGCAGCTCCTGGGCGTGCATCGCGGCGCCCAGCAGGCCCGCCTCGGGGTTCAGGATCACCTTGACCGGCGTTCGCGAGAGGAACGCCGACATGTCGCCTTTGGCGCGAAACGCGTCGATAAAAAGTCCATTCCGGAGAGCGGGCAGGATCTTCGGGGCGATTCCGCCGCCAATATAAACGCCTGACGCGGCGACCCCGCGAAGAGCCAGATTGCCCGCCTCCGCGCCGTACACACTCACGAAGATGGACAGCGCCTCCACGCAGGCAGGGCACCGCGCCGCCATCGCTGCTTCCGAGATCGCGGCCGCCCGCCTTTCCGGCGCACTCTCGGACACCTCGCCGCATGCCTCTCGCCCATGTGTGAACCGGTGAAGGTTCAGCAGGCCCGGTCCGCTGAGGATGTGTTCGACTTCCACGCGCCCGAAATCGGCCCTAAGTATCCGCAACAACTCGATTTCGCGATCGGTCCGAGGGGCGAAGTCGGCATGGCCACCTTCCGACGGGAGCGGCCGCAGGCGGCCGCCAACGCGATGAAGGTACGCCTGACCGAGGCCGGTGCCCGCCGCGATGACAACCGCATTTCCGTCCGGGCGCATGATGCCTTCCTGCAGCAGCACGACCTCGTCCGGTCCCAGCATCTCGGCGCTGTTGGCCAGCGCCTCCAGGTCGTTGACGAGCCGTGCCCGCGGCGTTCCGAAGAACCGCCCAATCTCGTCCGCACTCACGTTCCATTCGATGTTCGTCAAATGCGCGCGTTCACCGACGACAGGACCTGCGACGCCGACGGCAGCCGCGTCAACGGCAAACGATCGACCGACGTCGCGTACGAATGCCGTGAGGATCTCGGTGAAGCTGCCGAAGGCTGCGGTTGGATACGTAAAGACCGCGAGCGACCTTGGCCGCCGATCGCCGCGTTCGAAGAGTCCGACGAGCGTCTTCGTGCCGCCGACATCTCCGGCCAGCACCTGCGCCGGCGAGAGTCTTCGCGGCCCGGCAACGGAGCGACCAGGAGTCATTTCACGAGACGTAGCAGTAGATTATAGTGAACGCCGCGTGACGACCACGGGATCGATATTCGCTTCTCGCCGGCAATTGATCGATCGGTACGCGCATCTGCGTGAGGATCATCTACGTTACATGCAGAAGTGGGGGCTGATTCGGCCGGAGCGCCGCGCCAACGGCGAAGAGTTCTTCTCGTTCGCCGATCTGGCGACGATTCGTCAGGCTGACGAGGCGGTGGCAGATGGCGCACAGTTTCGTGCGGTGCTCCGCAATCTTCTCGCGTCGCGGTCGGGACAGTTGAGCCTCGACTTTCGAATCGAGGCACAGCCCGCAAAGGTGCTTCAGCTCAGGCGCCCCGAGCCGCCTCCGCTGGCGGCGTTCATGGAACCAGCGCCCGTTCCGCGTGGCTCTTGCGCAGACGCGGAGCAGTATTTCCTGACCGGGGCGCGCCTCGACAGCGGCGACCCGGCCAATTTCGAGGACGCCTCAAGCGCCTATCGGCGTGCGCTCGAGATCGATCCATACCTCGTGCCCGCGATCATCAACCTGGCGAACATCCACTATGCACGCGACGAGATTGCCGAAGCGCAGGCGTTGTACGAACGGGCAATCGCGCTCGAACCCGATGTGTTCGAGGCGCACTTCAATCTCGGCAACATCTTTCACGACCTCGGCCGCTATACCGAAGCTCAGGTCTGCTATCGAGATGCGCTCAAGTTGAACCCGACGTACGCAGACGCCCATTTCTATCTGGCCGTGACGCTCGAGAAGAGCGGCCAGTCGCGCGAGGCGCGCCCCCACTGGCGCGCCTATCAGCATCTGTCGCCAAGAGGCGAGTGGGTGGATCTGGCGAAGGAATTTTCGGATTGACGAATGTACGAATTGACGAATTCAATTCGTGAATCAAATCCGTAGATTCGTCAATCCGTACATTCGTCAATAACTGTAGTTGTCGTCGTTCCGCTTTCTCGGCGCTCGGCGCAGCTTGTAGTACTGGCACTCGGGGCACCACGCATCGGCATCGAACCCCGCCGTCCCTGCGTACGGCTTGACCTCTCGATGCGTGCAGAACGCAGCGTTCCCGTCTTCAGCGGGCTGCATCCACCGGCACGAACGGAAACGAACCAGCGCTGCAGACTCCGGACTGTCTGACGTCGCAGGCGCCGGGCTGCCCGCCTCTGTCGGCACAGGCGCGGCGGTTTGTGGATCGCGCGGAAGCGCAGGCGTGTCGTTATTGAAGTTGGACCCCAACGGCTTTCTCCAGCACGCGCAGGGCGCGCAATTCTTCGGGCGCGACGAGCGTGAGTGCGCTTCCCGTTGCATCAGAGCGGCCGGTGCGGCCGACTCGATGTACGTACGCTTCGGGTGTGTCAGGTACCTCGAAGTTCACAACGTGTGCGATGCCGTCGATGTCGAGACCTCTGGCCGCGACATCCGTCGCGACGAGTACGGGGAACGTTCCGGCCCGGAATCCCTCGACAGCCGACATCCGCTGCTGCTGCGTCCGATCGGCATGGACGACGGCCGCCCGAATGCCCATGCCGCTCAACCTCGACGCCACGCGATCCGCTCCGATCTTCGTTCGGCAGAAGACCAACACGGGTCCCTCCGCCTCGTGGCGCAGCCACCGCGCGAGCCACTCGACCTTTTCTGCTTTCGCCACGGTCTGAATGGAGTGAGATATGGTTTGGGCGGGTCCGCCATGCCGGCCCACCTGCACGAGCTTTGGCTGGTGCAGAAACTCGCGCGCCAGCTTCAGCACCTCGCCCGGTATCGTTGCGGAAAACAAGAGCGTTTGGCGTACCTGGGGAAGCGCCGCCAGGATCCGCTGAACGTCGGGCCAGAATCCCATGTCGAGCATGCGGTCCGCTTCGTCCAGCACGAGCACCTCGATTGCCGCAAGGTTCGTGGCTTCATGACGCATGTGGTCCATGAGGCGGCCTGGCGTGGCGACGACCATGTCGACACCGGCACGAAGCGCACGCTCCTGCGGGTCCATCGGAACGCCGCCGTAGACGGCAATGCTCGAAAGCGCCGTATGGTAGGTCAGCCCCTGAACCTGATCTTCAATCTGAACGGCAAGCTCACGCGTGGGCGCGAGGATCAGCGCTCTGGTGACCGGTGCCCGCGCGGGTCCGGCGCGCAGAAAACGCTGCAGTATCGGAATGAGGAACGCAGCCGTCTTCCCGGTGCCCGTCTCGGCACACGCGATGACGTCAACGCCCTCCATGGCGAGCGGAATGACGGCGCTCTGAACGGGCCGTGTTTCGCGCCAGCCCAGATCGCGGACACCATGCAAGAGGAGGTCGTCCAGGCCGAACTTCTCGAACGCAAGAGGTGTGGGATCGAAAGGAACCGGATCGTAGGGAAGCGCGATCGCTTCGCGTGCCGCGGCGTGACGTTCGACTGTCCGCGGAAGTCTGGGTGAACGTCGAGCTCGGCGGCGCGGCTTGCCACGATTCCCGGGCTTCTGAGTTGAATGTGCTGAACTAGGTTTCAAGACTTCGCTGACTTACCGTGCGCGGAAGGTGATGATGCCGCGGACCGGATCGTATGGTGAGACGCCAACCGTCACTCGATCGCCCGGGACGACCTTGATGCGAAAGCGGCGCATCCGACCGCTCAACTGGGCGAGCACTTCGTGGCCGGCATCGCACTGAATGCGGTACAGCCCTCCTGAATGCACCGCGACGACCGTGCCCTGCATATCAATGAGATCATCTTTACTCAACAGCTCATCCTTTCACGCAAACGTAGCAATGAGTGTGCCACAGGGAATGCTGCGGCGCAACTTCAACGGATCCTGTCGTTTGGAGCGAGTGATCGCACCTGGTCTTCCACGTCGCGAGCGAGCGCTGCGTAATCCTCGCCCTGCAGGCGCATAGGCGCGCCAAACGCCACTCGCACTTTGCCCGGTCGCACCCACGTCGACGTCTGATGGAGCACGCGATCCACGCCGTCCAGACGGAGCGGGACCACGGGCACGTCGAGGCGAGACGCAATCATGCCGATGCCGCCTCGAAACGGCTTGATGACTCCGGTCTCGCCCCTGACGCCTTCTGGAAAGATCAGGATTGACCAGTTGTCGCTCACCAGATCGCCCATGTAGTGCAGTGTGTGACGGGTGCCGATTTCGCGCTGTGGAATCGGGAAGCCGTTGAAGTAGAAGCACGCGAGGTAGTAGTTGAGCGAGTTCGTGAGCCACTGCCGCCACGTGTGCCCGCCGGGGAAGAAGTGCGCATCGAAGAACTCCTTCAGCATGGCGGGTGCAACGCGAGCGCGCCAGCGGCCGGGCATCGCCGCGAGGATGACCGGGACATCCATGTGGCTCAGGTGGTTGGCGGCGAAGACAACCGGCCCGTCGATCTTCCTGAGGTGCTCGAGACCTTCGACCTGCGTGTGGGCGAACATCCGGGTCAGCGGCAGAATCCAGGTCGCGAGCGACAGGCGCCGGATGTATCGCACGGGCCACGATCGGTTCCACGTGGGAAATTCGATCGCCCGGTGCTCTTCCTCGGGCGCCGATTCGGCCGCAAGGAGCTGCCTGAGGTCGGCAACGCTCCGCGCTTCGGCGAAGCGCGCTTCGTCCACCGGCATCTGGAATCGATCCTCGAGTGCAACCATTAGCTCGACGCGCTCGAGCGAGCTCAAGCCGAGCTCCTCGAGAGTCGTGGCTTCGCTGACGTCGCGTCCACGAGCGAACCGCGTGACGAGCGCCTCGAGCGTATCGCCACCTGATGGCTCGAGCGCCTTCTCACCAGAAACGGCCCATGCGCGAATCGTCCCTCGTCGTAGCTTGCGCGTCCCTTCGGTGCGAGGGAGCTCCCCGTCGGGCCAGACAGATACGCCACGGATCCGCTGGTGATCCTGGAGCGACGCGTTGGCTCGGCGCACGATGTCGTTGACGTCGGCGCCAGGCTCCAGCACGACGACGGCGTGAACACGTTCTTCGCCGCCATGGGCAACGCCCACGACGGCGGAGTCTCGGACGCCGGGAAGATCGTTGAGCGTGCGCTCGACATCTTCGGGGAACACGTTCAGCCCCTCGGGCGTCACGATCATCTCCTTCTTCCGCCCTTTGATGAACAGCCGCCCGTCGGAGTCGCGTTCACCGATATCACCGGTGTGCAGCCATCCCTCGGCGTCGATCGGCGAATCGGCGCCGTCGACTCGCGACTCCGAGCCGTAATAGCCGCTCGTCACGTTTTCTCCGCGCACGAGGATCTCGCCGTCGTCGGCGATTCGCACCTCGACGCCGGCGATTGGCTCACCGACCGAGCCTTCCTTGCGCCGCTTGAATGGATGGTTGAGCGTGACGATCGGCGCGGTTTCGGTGAGGCCGTAGCCTTGAAGCACGACGAAGCCCATTCGCCGCCAGAACCCTTCGAGCTCGGTGGACAACGGCGCCGCGCCGACGACAAAGGCCCAGAACTTCAGACCGAACGCAGAATGCACACGCCGGTATCTCCACCAGCGGCCCGGAATCGACGTGCGCGCCGGCGATGCCTCCGCCGACTCGGGGATTGCACGCGTCACGTACTCTCTCAAGACGTCAAGGATTTTCGGCACCGAGACCAACACCGACACGCGCCGCGTGCGAATCACATCGATGATGTCGTGCGGATTGAGGCTGCGCGTGAAGATCACCGTTCCGCGGAGCATCGGGGGCACGTTCGTTGCCATCGCCTGACCGAACATGTGGCTCAGCGGCAGCAGGTTCAGAAAACGAATCGGGCGGAACGGGCGGCCGTACTTGCGGTACTTGATGATTTCCCGCTCGACCGGCACGACGTTGGCCATGACGTTGCGATGCCGGATGACGACGCCCTTCGGCTCTCCTGTGGCCCCCGACGTGAACACGATCTGGATAATGTCATCGCGCGAGATCGCGACGTCGGGAAATGCGGGAGCATCGGCGTGCCAGTCGAAATCGGCGAAACGCCACTGCTGGGCGTTCCGGAAATCCGTGCTGGGTGTGAGTTCAGGAATGTCGCTGCCGAGGAGGATCACGCGGGCGTCGACGAGATGACGCACTTTCGCAACGAATTCGGGCGACGAACGATAGTCGATCGGCACCACGATGATGCCGGCGACAAGACATCCCCAGTAGCAGGCGATCCACTCGGGCCGGTTCTCGCCCCAGAAGACGACCTTGTCGCCCTTTTGCAACCCTGTGGCGCCGAGCCGTGCGGCAAATCCCCGCGCGGCACGTCCAACCTGCGCGTACGTATAACTCCGCCGGCGATACCCATCGTCGTAGGCGAGGAACTCGTCGTTCGATGTGGACAAGTCGCGAAAGAAATCAATCAGGGTGTCGCGCTGCACTGTCGGATTATTACGCTTCCTTTGAGCGAGTTGGGCATTTCACCGAGATAGGCCAGACGCTTGTAACGGTTCCACACTACTCACAGAGAGCGCGGCTTTGCCTAACACCGACTACAATGTGAGCCTCAATGCGCATCTTCCTGACTGGCGCCACCGGGTACGTCGGATCGGCGGTGCTCGACGCGCTGCTGCGCGGCGGGCACACAGTAACCGCTCTCGTTCGTGATCCGGAAAAAGCGGAGCGCATGAGCCTGCGTGGCGTGCAGCCGATCGTGGGCGACTTGTCGATGCCGAAGTACTACGTTGGGGCCGTCGAAGCCTGCGACAGCATTATTCACGCAGCGCTCGAGCCGATGAAGCGCGGACCGGATATCGATCGACAAGCGATCGACTCGCTGCTCGGTGCTGCGATTCGTCATGCGGCCAAGGGGCAGCCTGTGAGCTTCGTCTATACCTCGGGCGTGTGGATCCTGGGGAACACGGCGGGCGCGGCTGGCGAGGATGCCCCTGTGCGTCCCATACCGCTCGTCGCGTGGCTGCCCGAACACGAGAAGCTCGTGCTCGACGCGGGTCGCGGCAGGATGCTTCGTACCGCGATCGTGCGGCCAGGCATTGTTTACGGGGGCGCTCGCGGGATCATTGGAGATCTGCTGAAAGACGCCGCCAATGGACTGCTTCGCGTCGTCGGGGACGGTCGAAATCGCTGGGCCTGTGTGTACGACCGTGACCTGGCCGACCTGTATCTCAGGGTAGCGACGCTTCCGGAGGCGTCTGGCATCTACCACGCCAATGATGAGGCGGACGAGCGGGTCGCCGATATCGTTGAAGCGGTCGCGCGGTATGCGAGAGTGCAGCCGGACGTGCGGCACGTGCCCATCGATGAGGCGCGGTCGAAAATGGGGCCCTACGCCGATGCGCTCGCGTTGAATCAGATCGTCCGCAGCCTGCGGGCGAAGGCGCTCGGCTGGACGCCCGCGCTTCATTCGGTGGCCGGCAACGTCCCGCGATTGCTCGAGGAGTTCCGAACGGCTCGCATGGCCGCCTGAAGTCGTTCACAGGCTCACAGAACGCACGGAAGCTCAGCTTGACAAGGCCGCAGTGTCCCTCTAGGATTCGCCACAGATCGTGTCGGATCGCATGCCGCTTTTTGCTCAGGACTCTACGGCTTCGGCTTCGAGCGGTAGCGCCCTGGAGACCTCAATGACAGGTCGGCTTGCTCGGTGGGCAATCGTCACGACCGCGACGATCCTTTCGCTCGCGCCGCTTTCGGCTGGTGTCCAGGGCGGAGGTGGACAAGCGGTCTCGCGTACGCTGGATGGCCGGCCCGATTTGTCGGGCGTCTGGCAGGTCATCAACGGCGCGGCGTGGAACATCCAGGATCAGAATGCCGCACCTGGTCCGCACGGGGCGCCCTGGCTTGGAATCCCGGCGAGCCGGGGAGTGGTCGAGGGCAACGAGATTCCATATCAGCCGTGGGCTCGAGCAAAGAAGGACGAGAACTACAAGAATCGACTAACGCTCGACCCCGAGGTCAATTGTTACCTGCCCGGCGTGCCGCGTATCACCTACATGCCGTTTCCCTTCCAGATAGTCCAGACGCCAACCTACATTGCGATTCTGTACGAGTACGTGCACGCGATACGCCATATTTACGTGGACGGAAGCACCCACCCCGCGGGACCCATCGAGTGGTGGATGGGCGATTCACGAGGACGGTGGGAGGGAGACACCCTGGTTGTCAGCGTGAGGCACTTCAACGCCGACACCTGGTTCGATCGGGCTGGGAATTTCCATAGCGAGGAGATGCAACTGACGGAGCGCTACTCCTTCGTCGACCGAGACACGATCAATTACGAGGTGACGGTCGAGGATCCGAAGGTGTTCACCAGGCCTTGGAAGATGAGCATGCTTCTGTACCGGCGCAAGGAACCGAACGTTCAGCTGCTGGAGCACCCTTGCTACTCATTTGATGGCGTCGCGGTGGGGACGAGACCAAACGACAAGATCGCGCCAGGTCGATAGGCAATCCGACAGGGAATCAGAGGAACCTTCGAGGATCGCACATCGAACCGGCACGGGTAACGCGCATCACTCGGAAACAAGGAGGAAGTCGCGTGGCGCATCGATGGTTCGGTTCAGCAGTCGCGGTCGTCATCGCTGGAACGCTGATGGCGCCCCAGTACGTCGGCGGGCAGACAGCAACGTCGGCTGAAAAGCCGTGGGATCCTCCACGGACACGCGATGGCCAGCCCGACATCCAGGGCTACTGGAGTCAGCGAAGCGACATCACGACATACAGCATTCAGGCCGGCTTCGTCGATCGCGAGGAGCACACGCGAATCGGCGGACAGAATCCACAAAAAGGACGGCCGGTCATCGATCCCCCGAGCGGAGTGATTCCGTACCAACCGTGGGCTGCCGAAAAAGCGCAGTTGCACCACGCGCAGCACAGGCAGCCGTCGAAACCCGAATACTTCGACCCCGTCTCGCGGTGCTTCGAGGAGGGTGTGCCCCGCATGAACTATCAAGGGAACATGCGGGTGCTCCAGTTCCCGAACCAGATCGTGATCCTTCACGAGTTCAACCACCACTATCGCGTCATCTATCTCGATGGGCGTCCGCACGTCGGCGACACGCTCAAGCTGTGGATGGGCGACTCCCGCGGCCGGTGGGAGGGCAATACGCTCGTAGTCGACGTGACCAATCACAACGACAAGACATGGTTCGACATCGTCGGCAGCTTCCACAGCGACGCCATGCGGGTGACCGAGCGATGGACGTTCACGGGTCCCGATCGAATCGACTACGTGGCGACCATCGACGATCCGAAGGTGTTCACCCAGCCGTGGAAGTTGCGCGTGCAGATAGGGCGCAACAAGCCCGAGGAGCAGTGGGAAAGCGCCATATGCGAGGGGAACAAAGCCGTGCACGTTGCCTTCGGTCTGCCATGGTGAGGTTGGACGTTTTCCATCTCGTTTGATCTGTCTTTCGTGCGGGTCGAGCACATTACGCGTCGGTGATACATACACGGTAGCAAACGGTTCTCATTCGTCCGGTGGAGGCGTCGAACCCAGGTCTTGTGGTTGGTCGTTACAGAGAGGAGATCACCGATGGGACGCGCAGCGTCAATGGCGTTGGCTGTTGTAGCGATCTTGGTCCTGCCCGGCGTCGGGCTCGCGCAGGAAGCGACGATCGGGGGCACCGTAACCGACTCCACGTCGGGCGTGCTTCCTGGAGTCGCCGTGCGAGCGGTGCACGAAGCGACCGGAAATCAGTTCGAGACGTTCACCGACGAGCGCGGCGCGTTTCGAATTCCCGTGCGCATCGGGACGTATCGGATCGTGGCGGAACTCGCCGGATTCGCGATCCTCGAACGGACCGGCTTAGAGGTCTTGGTCGGCCAGCAGATCGCGCTGAATCTCGTGATGACGCCCTCGGCGGTGGCAGAAACGGTGACCGTGACAGGAGAGGCGCCGCTGGTCAACGTCAGCTCCTCGCAGCTCGGCGGCAACATCGATCCACGACAGATGTCGGAGCTGCCGGTGAACGGGCGGAACTTCCTGGATCTGGCGATGCTGGCGCCCGGCTCCCGCGTGAACCACATCGATCCCGGCGGTTTGCCGGGGACGCTTGGGGCCGTGCAGCTCAACGTCGACGGGATGCAGGTCACCAACAACTGCTGCGGAGGCTCCAATCGGCAGCCGAGCTTCGGCCGGGACTCCATTGCCGAGTTCCAGTTCTCGGGCCGCTTCGACGCGACCCAGGGACGGTCGTCGGGTGCGCAAGTGAACGTCGTCACCAAGTCGGGAACGAACACGCCGTCGGGGTCGCTCTCCGGTTATTTTCGGCACGACAGCATGAGCGCGGAGGATTTCATCCAGCAGCGTGTGCTGCCGTACGCGAATCAGCAGATCAGTGTGACTGCGGGAGGGCCGATTCGGCGAGATCGCCTTCATTTCTTCTTCAACTACGAATACGAACGCGAACCGTCGACGGTCACGCACAACACTCCGTATCCGAGCTTCAACGTCGATCTCGAGCAGACACGGACACAGCACAAGCCGAACATACGGCTGGACGGGCAGCTATCCGTGCAGACGCGTCTGAGTGTGTCCAGCTACCTCTGGCGCGACTATCAGCCCATCGACGGAAGCCAGGCGACGATTGGCGGTGCGACAAACCACCCGATCAATCAGGTCAGGTTCGACAAGTACGCCGAGGCGGTTCAGGCGACGCTGACGCACGTGGTGAGTAATCGAGCCTTCAACGAGACCAAGGTGGGCTGGGCGGCGAACCGGTGGCGCATGGCGCCGAATATCGCCTGGAACTCGACGACGCTCAACGGCGCGCGGAACCCGGTCGCCAACGAGCGGCAGTATCCGCCGGTGATCACGCTGCGCGGGTTCAATATCGGCGGCGGCACGAACTTTCCCCAGTTCATCGGCCAGGATGTGTACACGCTGCGCGATGACTTCACCTTCTCCGCGAACATGGCGGGGCGGCACGACATCCGAACCGGCGGAGAGTATTTGAGGTATCTGATGTGGCACGACTGGTGCAATTTCCTGCGCGGCAACCTGATCGCCGACAACGGGCCCGTACCGGCCAATATCGAGCAGCTCTTCCCGGTGTGGAACGATCCGAGCACGTGGAACCTTGCTGCGCTGTCGCCCATCACGCGGGAGTATCGGACGTCGTTCGGTGCCTGCACCATCAGCAGTCCCCGGAACATCTATGGGGTCTGGTTCCAGGACGACTGGCACCCGACTTCGCGCCTGACGCTGAACCTGGGTGTGCGGTACGATGTCGAGACCGATACGTTTGCCAACGAGCTGGGCGTAGAGCCGTTTCTGCCGGCGAATCGTTCGCTCGACACCAACAACGTAGTCCCTCGCGTGGGATTCGCCTACAGCCTGAACGACCGCACGGTGATTCGCGGGGGGGGCGGTAAGTACTACGCCTGGCTGATCAACCAGGTCGCCCATCCGATCCGGTTCGCCAACACTCAACGGGTGCTGTCGACGCTCAACGACGGCCGTCCGGATTTTGCCGTCAACCCATGGAACGGTCCGCTGCCACGAGCCGAAGATCTGGAACGGGTCTTCTGCAACGTCAACTTCGTGCCCGGCTGTATCCGGCGGGCGCTCGGGCAGACGATCGCGCCGCCGAACGCCGAGAATCCATACAGTTACCAGGCGTCGATCGGCGTGCAACGGCAGATTGGCGATGTGATAGGCGTGAACGTTGACTATTCGTTCAACGGGGCGCGCAAGGATCGGATCACTGGTTACAACATCAATTTGAGCTTCAATCCGGCTACGGGCCTGAACTATCCGTTCACCGACATCAGCCGGCGACCTTATCCGGAATGGGGACAGGTGCCCATGGACATCTTCGACGGCCGCAGCAATTACCACGGCTTGGAGGTCGGGGTCACGAAGCGGATGAGCGGCCGCTGGCAGGGTTCGGCAACTTACACGCTCTCGGCCTTCCGAGACGGAATTCCGGACCCGTGGAGCGGCGTCATGAACCCGGTGTCATTCGCGGTGCTGGCACCGCTCGGGGCCGAATACGGGTTCGCTGCCACCGACCAGCGGCATCGGGCCGTGTTCAATGGCATCTGGCAGATGGGCTACGGATTCCAGCTGAGCGGCCTGTATTTCTTTGGAGCAGGGCAAGTCTTCGCCACCACCTACGGCGGCGACGTGCTCAACACTGGCGGCACCGTTGGCAGCCTCCGAGCGCGCCCGGCGAGCGTCGGTGGCGGCTATACGCCCCGGAATGGTATCGAAGGAAAGCCTATCCATCGAGTCGACCTGCGACTGCAGAAGCGATTCGACCTGCTGGGGCGTGCCCGGATCGACGGCATGGTAGAAGCGTTCAATCTGTTCAACCATGCAAACTATGGGTCGTACACGACGGCTCAGAGCAACCGCAACTATGGGCTGCCGTCGTTCAACCCCAACGTGGCGTATCAGCCGCGGATGGTACAACTGGGGTTCAGGTTCACGTATTAGGAAGGATGAGTCGTATGATTGGCCGCGCGTTCGTTGTGCTGACGTTGGCTGGCACCTTCTGCCTTGTCGCGCAGCAACGAGTGTCAACGCAGTCCGGTCCCCCCCTTGGGACCGCAAACAGAGAAGCCACCAGTCGCGGGGAGGCGTGGTTCTATCAGCGCTGCGCGCTCTGTCACATGGGACGCATCGTCAAGGACGACGTCTATCAACCGATGGGTCCTCGTCTGAACGGTCTGCTCAAGGGTGCGTCACCGGATCGGGAGAAGGTGGTTCGAGAGCAGATTCAACGAGGCTCGCCGAGGATGCCAGGCTTCCAGTACACTTTCACGCCAGCAGAATTCGAAGAATTGATGGCGTATATCAAGGCTCTCTGACGATTGGGAGGTCCAATGTCCACGTGGAAATGGATGTCGTTGATACTCGGGACGGTCCTGATCGCAGCAGGCGTCTGGACCACACCGGCGGCCCAATCGGCCAGCGGCCCCGGCGTTATCCAGGGCAACGTCAAATCGGCCGCCGGAGCGCCGATGGAAGGCGTCGTCGTGTCGGCACGCGCGTCGGACAGAAGCTTTACCACCTCAGTATTCACTGACCGGCAGGGAAACTACCTGTTCCCCTCACTTGACGCCGGCCAGTACAGGCTGTGGGCCCAGGCGGTAGGCTTCGAGGCTGCGCGGTCGGAGTTCGCTCTGTCGGGTGCCCGTATCGACCGCAATCTCACGCTGACCCCGATCAAAGACGTCAGCAGGATTGTGAAGCAGATGTCGGGCGTCGAGTTCCTCAGGAGTCTGCCGCAGAGCACGGCGGCGGACCGCCGTATGGTGCATGCGTACAAGAACAACTGCACGGGGTGTCACACGGCGAGCCATGCGCTCGGCAATCGGTGGGACGCGCGAGGGTGGGGAGTGCTCGTCGATTTGATGACGGTGTTCCCGAGCACCGGCGAACCCGTTCCCGCCATGCGACCGACACCGGATCGACGCGGCAGCCCCATGATCGCCGCCTATCGCGACGAGTTGGCCGAGTATCTGGGCCGTGCTCGCGGCGCCACGGAGCTGAGCGATTTGAAGCTGCTACCGCGGCCGACTGGCGAGGCCACGCAGGCAGTGATCACCGAGTATGACCTTCCCCGTACTGACAAACTCAACCACTTCGACGACGGCAGCGACTGGTCGATGGGGACGCCCTCGCGCTTTGTCGGCCGCGCCGCGCACGACGTGTGGCTCGACGCCGCCGGCAATGTCTGGATGGCGGACGACTTGGTTCCCAACCGGACGCTTGCCAAGCTGGACCCGCGCACTGGCAAGGTCACCGACTACGCGCTCAAGGGGGAGGACGGAAAGACCATCGCCACTCACAGTGTCGTTGTCGACGGTGTCGGCAGGGTCTGGGCGACTGGAGACGGCAATTTCGTCATGTACGACACGCGGAACGGTGACTTCAAGGAGTTCCGCCGGCCCGCCGGTATGAGGGCGTCGGTTGGCGGGACACTCGATGTCGACTCGAAGGGGAACCCGTGGGCGACGTCGTTGAACGGCGTCATCAAGCTGGATGCTGTCACCGGACAATACACGCACTACGAAGGACCTCCCGCCCCGGAGGGACTCTGTGGCGCCGATTGTGGTGGCTGGGGAACCTATGGGAACACGGTCGACAGGAACGACAACGTGTGGGCGACCAATCCCGGACTCGATCGTCTCCTGAAGATCGACGGTCGAACCGGGCAAGTCACAGCAGTCAATCTCGCGCCGCTGGCGATGCCGGAGGTGACCGATGTCGACCGGCAGCGCCGACGGACCGTGCGGGCGAGCCAGAACAGCGCGCCGCCGGGACACAAGGCGCCTCGTCGCCTTGCTGCCGATCCGAACGCTGACGTAGTGTGGGTGGCGCTGTACACCAGTGACCGGCTGGCCAGGATCGATACGAAAACCAATCAGGTCAAAGAATATCCGCTTCCCACGCAGTACAGCTCGCCGTATGCAGTGGCCGTGGACAAGAACGGCGTGGTCTGGATCAATACGATGAACCACGACGTGCTCACGAAGTTCGATCCGAAAACGGAGCGGTTCACCGAGTACACTCTTCCCACGCGGGGCACAGAGATCCGGCAGGTCCAGGTGGACAACAGCACGAACCCGCCGACCGTCTGGGCGCCGTACAACCGGACGAACAAGGTAGTCCGCATCCAGTTCCGGGCGACGCCGAATCAGCAGACGAGGGCGGCTCGCTAGAAGGAGACAGGCACATGCGCAAGATGTGGCTCCCGGTCATCGCGCTGGCGCTTCTGGCGTCGGCCGCGGCCCAGACGCAGGGGCAGAACACCACGGACATCTATTTCATCGACACCGAAGGCGGTCAGGCAACGCTCATCATCTCGCCCGCGAACGGCATGCTCGGGACCAAAGAGACGCTGCTGATTGACGCGGGCAATCTGAATCCGCCAGGGCGTGATGCCGACCGCATCGTCGCGGCGATGAAAGATGCCGGCGTCGAGCGAATCGACCAGCTCGTCGTCTCGCACTACCACGGCGACCATGTTGGAGGAGTCGCTGCGCTGTTCGACAAGGTGCCGGTTCGACGCGTCCTGGATCCCGGCCCGTTCGTGCCCGAGCAGAACGGCAACCGCGAGGCCGGTTATCTCTCGTATGTGCCGATTCGACAGAACGCTCACGTGGTGACCCCGAAACCCGGGATGAAGATTCCTGTGGCAGGCCTCGAGGTTCACGTGGTGTCCTCCGCCGGCGATCTGCTGACATCTCCTCTGCCCGGCGTTCGCCGCGCCAACAACCCGCTGTGCTCGAACGCCCAGCGAAAGGCGCAGGACAACACGCCGAACAACGCTGAAAGCATCGGCGTCGTCGTGGAGTTCGGACGCTTCAGGTATCTCGATCTCACAGATTTGACCTGGAACCAGGAAATCGAGCTCGTGTGTCCGGCAAACCTCCTCGGTACTGTCTCGGTGTACCGCACGAGCCGCCACGGCACTGAATGGGCCGGCGCACAGGCGCTGGTGCACTCCGTGCGGCCGAGAATCGCTGTCATGAACAACAATCCCACCAAGGGTGGCGTGCCCGGCACGTTCCAGGTCGTCAAGAGCTCGCCGGGATTAGAGGACTTCTGGCAGCTGCATTACTCGGACAATGTGAGTAAGGATGTGAACTCCTCCGAGCAGTTCATCGCGAACTTCACCGGCGCGGGGGATGGAGGGCACTATATCAAGCTGTCCGCCCGCACCGACGGCAGCTTCACCGTCACGAACGGTCGGAACCGGTTCGTGAAGGAATATCCGGCGTCGACAGGTGTAGTGACATCGAGCCGCTAAGTCCTCCAACTATTCCCACCTCGTAGTCAGGCTTCAAGGTGTGCCGGGTCCAATTGGCCCGGCACCCTTCGCGTCTCCGTTGCCCGCCGAGGTCTCGCCCTGCATTATTGACAAAACGTACCCGTTCAGGTACCAGGGAGCGGCGCGGGGTTCGATCGCGCTCGGTTGAGTGGCGGTTGGCAATTCCAGCCAGCGGCAAGGAGAAACGGTATGAAAGGTGATCTCACAGGGTCGGTGACCCGTTGCGCAAAGCCGGCGCTGAAGATGGCGGCCGTCGGCATGGTGGGTCTTCTGGGCCTCAGCGCGGAGCCAGTTGCTGCTCAAGGAAACGGCGCAGCGTCGCTCGATGTTCGCACGATATCGACGCGAGCCGAGGCCGTGAGCGGCGGCGAGGTTCTGGTGCAGATAGCCGTGCCACGCGGCGTCGCATCCGATCGCCTCACGGTTTCGCTGAACGGCCGCGACGTTCGGGCGGCATTCCGGTCGGCTTCGCAGCCGCAAGTGCTGCTCGGACTGCTGAACGGCTTGTCGCAGGGTCCAAATCGGCTCGAAGTGAGCGCGCCCGGTGAGCGCCGCGCGCAGATCACTGTCGTCAACCATCCGATTACGGGCCCTGTCATTGCCGGACCGCACCAGACGCCGTTTGTCTGCGAGACCGACGCGTTCGGGCTGGGACCGGCGCTCGACGGCAACTGCAGCGTGAAAACGCGCGTCGACTACTTCTACCGTGTCCGCGCGGCCGCCGCGCCCCAGCTCGAATTGCCTGCAGCAAACAGCGCCGCCGCACTCGCCGCGGTTGACGCCGCTGCGCCGCGTCCGGGCGGAGGAGGTGGCGGTGGCGCCGCACCCAATCCGTTCAAGCCATTCGATCCGAGCGCACCGCGTCCGGCCGATCTCGCGCAGACCACCACGAGTGACGGCCGTACGGTTCCGTACATCGTCCGGCGCGAGATGGGCACGATCAATCGCGCTGTCTATGTGATTGCATTCCTGCACGAGCCCGGGACACCGTTGCCCGATCCATGGACGGCGTCTGCTGGCTGGAACGGTCGGCTGCTCTACAGCTTCGGCGGCGGGTGCCGTGCCGGCTACCACCAGGGCCGATCGATTGGAGGACTTACCGCGAACCGCAATTACCTCGAGGAGTCACAACTCGGTGACTACGCGCTGGCGCGCGGCTACGCGCTGGCCGGCGGGTCGCTGAACGTGTTCGGCACGTCATGCGCCGACCTTATTTCCGCCGAGACCATGATGATGGTGAAGGAACACTTCATCGAGCGGTTCGGCGTGCCCCGGTACACGATTGGCAGCGGACGATCCGGCGGTTCGATGCAGCAGCACCTGATCGCCAACAACTACCCGGGCCTGCTCGACGGGATCATCCCGACGGCCAGCTTCGCGGACAACATGACGTTCCTCGATCCGCTGTTCGATTGCGAGCTCCTGAACAGCGCGTTCAGCACGTCCACGCTGCAGTGGACGGACGAGCAGAAGGCAGCCGTCACCGGACACGCCAGCTACGCGTACTGCAAACGGAATGGCACGCAGTACCCGAATCTCCGCGCGACCAACTGCGATCCCGATGCGCTTCCGGCTGCGGTCATCTACGACGCGAAGACGAACCGCACCGGCGCGCGGTGCACGTATCAGGACAATATGGTGAACGTATACGGCCGCGATCCGCGAACCGGGTTTGCGCGCCGGCCGTTCGACAACGTCGGCATTCAGTACGGCCTGCGAGCGTTGAATGCCGGAAAAATCACCTTCGACCAGTTCGTCGATCTGAATCGTCGCGTCGGCGGCCACGATATCGACGGCAATGTCGTCTCGACGCGAACGGTCGCCGATCCCGACGCTGTGCGCATTGCGTATGAAACCGGGCGCCTCAACGACGCAAGCCGCGGCTTGAGCATGATTCCCATCATCGATGTTCGCCCGTACACCGACGGTGACGACGATGTGCATGACATCGTCGCGAACCACATCACGCGCGCGCGACTCGTGGCGGCGAATGGGCATGCGGGAAACCAGGTGTTTCGCACATACGCACCGGGAACGCCCATTCAGCTCGCACAGCGGTACGTCCTCGACGCGATGGATGAGTGGTTGGGCAGCATTGCCAGGGATACGGCTCCGGCGCGAAGCGCGTTGGAGAGGGTTGTCCGGAACAGACCGAGCAACCTGGTGGACACCTGCTACCTTGCCAGTCTGGAACCGGTGACGGACCCGTCGCGCTGTCAGGTATTGTTCCCTGTCGCAGCCAATCCGCGGCTCGCCGCCGGATCGCCGCTCACGCAAGACCGTCTCAGGTGTGAGCTGAAGCCTGTCGATCGGGCGGACTACAAAGCGCCGCTCACCGACGCTCAACTCGCGATCGTACGCGAGGTGTTTCCCGGTGGCGTCTGCGACTTCAATCGTCCCGGTGTCGGCAAGCGAGCGCCGCAGACGTGGCTGTCATATCCTCGTGTCGACGATGCCGAGCGTCTCGCGCGGATCCAGTAATCTCCCGCACCGAGTAGCGCGCAGGCTTTAGCCTGCGCGAGGGCTGTGAATGCGCGCACGCTGAAGCGTGCGCGCTACCGGTGTTTGTGGTTGTATATTGCGCATTGAAGGGAGTGAGTATGCAGGGCGTAGCGCGGCGAGTGATCCTGGGGGCGGCGGCGACGGTGATGACGTGCGTGACAGGCGCAGTCATGGCCGGTAACGTGCGCGCCGCAGCTTCAGCGGAGGCGGGCCAGGCGCCGCCGGTTCAGGCGACGGGCGGGCCGCCTCCGCAGATGGCTGAGCAGGTATTCAAGGACATCCAGGTGCTGAAGGGCATCACGGTTGACGAGTTCATGGACACGATGGGGATGTTCGCGGCCGCGACCACGAAGGACTGCACCGGATGCCACGCGCCCGAGATCCTCACCGGCAGCCGCGACGCTTTCGCCAAGCCCACGCCAATGATCCAGCGCGCGCGCCAGATGACCGTGATGATGAACACGATCAACCGCAACTTCTTCGGCAATCAGAAGCGCGTGACTTGCTATACATGCCATAGCGCCACGTCGTTCCCGCAGCGGGTTCCGAACTTGTCCATCCAGTACGGCACCCCTCCTTCCGAAAACCCCGATCGCCTCGAGTTCATCGCGCTGCCCGATCGCGCCAAGGAAGTCGACGCCATCTTCGCAAAGTACGTGCAGGCGATCGGGGGCGCGCAGCGCTGGACGGCCGTGAAGAGCCTGACGGCGGCTGGCACCTACGCAGGCTGGGATACGTCGCATGTGGAGGTGCCGGTTGATTTCTACGGACAGGCGCCGAACCAGTTCACGACGATCGTGCACCGCAAGGAAGGAAACAACATCTGGGTGTTCAATGGCACGAACGCCTGGTTTGCCGGTGTCGATGCGGCGGTCGCGGACTTCACGCTGAACTACACAGGCGGCAACCTGACCGGCGCCCGGATCGATGCCATGGTCCAGCTGGCGCCGCAGGCGATTCAGAAGGCGTATGCACGCTGGCAAGTGAGTGAGGACCTGGTCGGCGACGAACCGGTGACGGTGCTGCAGGGGACCAATCAGGGTGAGACGCCGGTGCACCTGTTTTTCAACGATGCGGGTCTGATGGTGCGCCTCGTGCGCTGGAACGATACGGCCGTCGGGCCGGTGCCAACGCAGTTCGATTTCTCCGACTACCGCGAGGTCGGTGGAATCCGGAAGCCGTTCCAGTGGGTACGGGCGTGGACGAACAACCGCGTCGTGTTCAAGTTGAAGGACGTTCGGCTGAATGCCCCGGTCGACGCGGCGCGCTTCGTGAGACCGGCGCCAGTTGCGCCGAATTAGCCGGCATTTCGTTGCCGCTTGCGCCCGTTGATGGGGTTGTCGGAACCTTGACTCAGGGGTAACCTTACTGTACTTTCGCGCGGTATTCGTAGGTCGCCCGCAATTTTCAGGAGGCATTGGCGATGAAGTACAAGCTTGGTGGGGCAATGGTCCTGTGCTGCTTGCTGCCGTGGACCGGATCGGTGTCGGCACATCACGCGCTGCAGGCGCAGTTCGATACCGAGAAGACGCTCAGTTTGAAGGGAGAGCTGGCGCGCATCGAGTGGATCAATCCCCATGCCTATTTCTGGTTCGACGTCAAGGATGAAGCCGGCAAGGTGACGCAGTGGGGTGCTGAAACCGTCGGTCCAGCGGCGCTTCGTCAGGCGGGGTTCCTCCGCGGACCTGCGTCATTCAGGGTGGGCGAGACCTACACCTTCGAAGGGTTTGCCGCCAAGGACGGCGGCTCGAGAATCTTCACCTCGGCGATTCTTTTCCCCGATGGCCGGAAGGTTCAGATCTGGTTCGGCGATCAGAACGCACAAGGCGGCCCGCCGCCCGGGCGCCAGTAGAGGCACTCAGGCGAAAAGGAGCATCGCGTCATGAAGCAGCGGTTCGTCATGGGCAGCGTCGGGGCGGCGGCAGCCGCGATCCTGCTGACCTCCGCGGATCTCTCCGCCCAGTTCGGACAGGCGGCCCCGTCAGCGGCCGCGCTCAAGGAAGCGGCGGCGGCGCCGACGCCGAAACGGCCGAACGGGGTTCCGGATTTCGGCGGGATCTGGGTGGCCACGCGGCGGCGGGGCGACAACGTGCCGGCGGCGCTCGACCGCGACACCGGCAGCTTCAGCAACCTCCTCCGCAGCCGGACCGGCAGCCCGGTGGACTTCGAGCGCGACTCCGGTGTCCGCCAGCGTGTAGTGCCGAGGGAGGCGCGGCCCTTCTACAAACCTCAGTACTGGGAGCGTGTGCAGTTCAACGACGTGCACGGGCATTCGCTGCTGGCGCCCGACCCGGAGTTCCAGTGCATGCCCGAGGGGGTCCCCCGCATCGGCCCGCCGCAGGAGATCCTCCAGACCGACAGGCAGATGGTCTTCCTGTATCCGCTGCATCTCCGCCGCATCTATATCGATGGTCGCCCACACCCGCCGGAAGACCAGTGGCTCGGCACCTGGTTCGGACATTCGGTGGGGAGCTGGGAGGGAGACACGCTGGTGATCTCCACGGTTGATTTCAATGGCCTCGAGTGGCTTGGCTGGCCCGGCTGGATCACCAGTCCGGACAAGCGCGTCACCGAACGCATGCGCCGCGTCGGCAACACGCTCACATGGGAAGCCACCGTCGAGGACTCGATCCTGATGCGGCCGTGGCAGACCGGCCCGCAGCGGCGGCTGTTGAACACCGATCCCCAGGCGGAAATCGAGGAACCGCTGCCCTGTGTGGAACGGGATCTGGGCCACATCGTGACGCGGGAGCGAGGCTAGGATGCGAACGTACGCCGTCGCAAT
>Ga0209640_10000573_pt1 | contig 28855 bp, 28 predicted proteins | sample RifCSP10_1_FD_184018 | JGI IMG/M metagenome (GOLD analysis project Ga0209640, IMG submission 184018) | Soil microbial communities from Rifle, Colorado - Rifle CSP2_sed 10_1 (SPAdes) (version 2) | ecosystem: Environmental > Terrestrial > Deep subsurface > Rock core/Sediment | place: Rifle... | reverse complement strand
CTTTCGCCCATTGCGCAAGATTCCCCACTGCTGCCTCCCGTAGGAGTCTGGGCCGTGTCTCAGTCCCAGTGTGGCTGATCGTCCTCTCAGACCAGCTACCCGTCGTAGCCTTGGTGGGCCGTTACCCCACCAACAAGCTGATAGGCCGCGAGGCCATCCCGAAGCGGCGGACCATTTCCTCAACTCACCATGTGGTGAAAGGAGGACATCCGGCATTAGCACCGGTTTCCCGGCGTTATTCCAGTCTTCGGGGCAGGTTCCTCACGTGTTACTCACCCGTTCGCCGGTTTCCACGGGGGCAAGCCCCCGCTTCGTCCCTCGACTTGCATGTGTTAGGCGCGCCGCCAGCGTTCGTCCTGAGCCAGGATCAAACTCTCCATCGAGATCGCTGGACGGCTGTCCCTGTCTCCCCCGCTCAAAAGAACGGGCGAACCAGGCTCGCCGGCCGTGATCTTGGAGAGGCGCACTCGAGTCAACCATCACCGTTCTCGGTTGACCGTCTGTGCATCCTCAGCACGGACTCACGCCCCTGTGCCCATCTTCAAAGAAGTACGCACAGGTTTTCGATGTCTCGACCCCGAAAGGTCGCGGCATCAAAAGGCATGAGTGATGTCCGTGGGCTAAATGACAGGGCCAACGATGCGTTGTCCTTCCGACCCGGGCGAACCCGCGACGGGTGGACGCAGCAGCGTTGAACCGCACTGCTCATCTGCTCCACTGTTCCGTTTTCAAGGAGCGGCTGCCCCTGGTTCCGTCCTGCGACGGGTAACCCTGGGCGGGCACGCGCCCTCGTCCTCGACGGACGCACGGCGCCAATGCCACGCTCGATCTTGCGATCGTGTCAACGCTCAAAGAAGCCGACGCTTCCGCCCTCGCGGGCGTGTACGCCGGCAACCGCCCAAGCTAACGCAGTCGTTCGTAAGTGTCAACCTGGGCGTGCCTCAGGCCCCTGGCATACGGGGGCCCGTGGGTCAACCAACCTACAACCTTCGTGCCGCTCGCTCGCACTTGGGGCCGAAGAAACGGAGGTTCGCGGGCTATATCACGATTCGTGCCCAGGCCCGCCGGCCGACCTGGACCACCGTTCCCCCGAGTTGCTCGGGCGTGAGCCGGGCCTCGGGGTCGCTCATCTGGACCCCGTCGATCCGAACGCCCCCCTGCTCGATCTTGCGCCGGCCCTCCTTGTTGGACGACACGAGTCCCGCAGCCGCCAGGAGCCTCGGCAGCCACACGGTCCCCTCCTCCACCAGCTCCGGCGGTAGCCGGAAATCGGCGACGTCCGCCGGCGCGTCGTGGGCCTTGAACACCCGGTCGAATTCCGCCTCCGCGGAGGCACCCGCCCCCTCGCCGTGGTATAGGTCGATCACCGTGCGAGCGAGCAGCCGCTTGGCTTCGTTCGGATGGAGCGAGCCGTCGCCCAGCGAGCGCACCGTCTCGTCAACCCGGTCGGGATGCCACCCGGTCGTCAGCTCGAAGTAGCGAGGCATCAGGGCGTCGGGCACCGACATCAGCTTCCCGAACATCTCCGCGGGGGCCTCGTCGATCCCGACGTAATTGCCCAGGCTCTTGCTCATCTTCTGCACGCCGTCGAGCCCCTCGAGGAGCGGAGTGGTGATCACCACCTGCGCCTCCTGGCCTTCATCGCGCTGGAGGTTGCGTCCCATCAGGTTGTTGAACAGCTGGTCGGTGCCCCCGAGTTCGACGTCGGCCTCGACCATGACCGAGTCCCAGCCCTGCAACAGCGGGTAGAGAAACTCCATCACCGAGATCGGCTTTCCGCCGGCGTAACGCTTCGAGAAGTCGTCCCGCTCCAGCATCTGTGCGACCGTGGCTCGCGACGCGAGTCGAAGGACGTCTTCGATCCCCATCGTGGCGAGCCATTCGCCGTTGCGCCGCACCTCGAGCGACTCGGGATCGAGCACCTTCACCACCTGCTCGAGATACGTCGCCGCGTGCGCCTCCACCTCGTCCCTGGTCAGGCGGGGACGGGTCGCCGACTTGCCCGACGGATCGCCAACTTGGGCCGTGAAGTCGCCGATGATCAACACGGCGACATGCCCCAGATCCTGGAACTGCCGCAGCTTGCGCAACACCACGGCGAACCCCAGGTGGATGTCGGACGACGTGGGGTCGATCCCGAGCTTGGCGCGCAGCGGCCGCCCGCTCGCCAACTTCTGGCGGAGTTCCGCTTCCGAAATCACATCGACCGTGCCGGCAGTGAGGATGCGCACCTGCTCGTCGATCGTCGGGGTCACGGCGCGGGACCGTACCAGGGCCGGTCCCCGCCTCCCGTGAACGTTCCGTCTCCGCCTCCCTCGGTCCCCTGTGGCTGACACCAGGGAGCCACCTCCCCCCTCGTACAATCGGTCCGATGCCCGCCCCCCGGCGACCCGGTAGCCGTCGCCTTGTCCCTTTCTTTCTCCCCATCGCGCTGGTGCTGGCGTCGTGCACCTACACCGTTCCCCTCGAGCCCGTCAGCAGCACCGCCCGCTCGACCTTCGTCTACGACGCGCAGGGCAACCTGATCGCCCGGCTCCACGCCGAGGAAGACCGCGAGCCCATACCCCTCGAGGAAGTGGCGCCGGTGCTGAAGGACGCCGTCATCGCCATCGAGGACGAGCGGTTCTACGACCACAACGGCGTCGACCTCCGCGCCACCTTCCGGGCGCTCATGCGCAACATCGAGGGCGGTGAGATCGCCGAGGGCGGCTCCACCATCACCCAGCAGTACGTGAAGAACGTCCTCCTCGGGCGCGAGCGCACGGTCGGTCGCAAGATCAAAGAAGCGTCCCTGGCGTACCAGATGGAGCGCAATTACACGAAGGACACGATCCTCGAGCGCTACCTGAACACCGTCTATTTCGGAAATGGCGCCTACGGGGCCGAGGCGGCCGCCAAGCGGTTCTTCGGCACCAGCGCCAACAAGGTCACCCTCTCCCAGGCTGCACTCCTCGCGGGGATGATTCGCGCGCCGGAGCGCTACAACCCGTTCGACGCTCCCGACATCGCCGAAGCGCGCCGCCAGATTGTCCTCAAACGCATGCTCGACCTCGGCATGGTCACGCAAGAGGAGGTGGACACCGCCGCCACCGACGTGCCGAAGGTGGCTCGCCCCGACGAGCGCTATCCCGCCGGTCATTACGTCGAGGCGGTCAAGCGCTTCATGCTGTCGAACGAGGCCTTCGGCGAGACGCGCCAACAACGACGCGACCTGCTCTTCAAGGGCGGCTTGCACATCTACACCAACCTCGACATGCGCATGCAACGCGCGGCCGAGCAGGCGGTTTCCGAAGCGCTCGCCAACGAGCGCAACGTCATCGCCGCCCTCGTTTCGGTCGAGCCGAAGACCGGCAAGGTCCGCGCCGTCTGGGGCGGGTACGAGTTCTTCGGGCCCGAGAAGAAGGCGAAGTTCGACTTCGCCACCGTCGGACGGCGCCAGACGGGGTCCTCGTTCAAACCCCTCACGCTGGCCGCCGCGCTCGCCGATGGGATCGGGCCCTTCCAGGTCTATCCCGCTCCCGGCAAGATCGTCCTCAAGCCCGACAAGCACGGCCCGCCGTGGGAAGTCAGCAACTACGAGGGCGGGGGATACGGGGCGCTGACACTCACCGACGCCACCATTCGCTCCATCAACACGGTGTACGCGCAGCTCATCCTCGACCTCGGCCCCAAGGTCGTCACCGACCTCGCCAAGGAGATGGGGATCAAGTCTCCGCTCGAGAAGAACCCGGCGTCGGTGCTCGGCACGAACCCGGTGACGCCTCTCGACATGGCCAGCGCCTTCGCAACCCTTGCCGCCGACGGCGTCCACACCGAACCGAAATTCGTCGACCGCATCGAGGATTCCGGCGGCAAGACGATCTATGCCGCCCCCGACACCCGCACCCGAGTCCTCTCCGAGATGGTGGCCCGCAACGTGACCAAGATCCTGCGACGGGTGATCACCGGCGGCACGGCAACCTCTGCTCGCCTCAAGATCACCGACGAGGTGGCGGGCAAGACCGGCACCGCCCAACGCTGGCGGGACGCGTGGTTCGTGGGTTATTCAACGAGCCTCTCCACGGCCGTGTGGGTGGGCGACCCCGATAAGCCGACGTCGATGAGTCCTCCCTTCACAAAACGTCGCGTGACCGGCGGCTCGTATCCGGCGAGGGCGTGGAAGCTGTTCATGGAGGAGGCGCTCCAGTGGGCACCCCCCTCAGACTTCCCTGACGCCCCCGACTTCAAAGTCACCCGAAAGATTCCCACCCGCATCCCGTGCGAGACGCTCACTTCGGGAACCGACGGCCAAACCGTCGATAGCGGTGGCAGCGAAGAAGGAGCAACCGACGACACCGCCTCGAAAGAGGCCGTCGCGGGGTGCCCAACCACCACCACCACCACATTCGCCATCGACCCCGTCACGGGTCTCCCCATCGACCCCGTCACGGGTCTCCCCATCGACCCGAGTACGTCGACCGTCCCAGTGCCCCCGCCTTCGACCGCGCCCGCGGACGGCGACCTCGACGGCGTCGTCGACGGCAGCGACAACTGCCCCAGAACGCCCAACCCTGATCAGGCCAACGGCGACGGTGACCTGATGGGTGCCGCGTGCGATCCCAACGACGCCGATCCCCTCGTCTAGCGCCGGCGAGGCGCGGTCCCCTCTCGGATCCCTGACCCCGGGTCTGTCGCCAGCAAGACTCGCACGATGACCGCGGTGATCGCCCGGACCAAGGTTGCGATCGACGATCGCTCGCCCTCGGATCGCGACGGCTACGCCGATGTCCTCCGCGCCTTCAGCCTGCTGATCGTCGTGCTGTGGCACTGGGTGTTCACGGTCGTCCAGTGGCGTCCTGACGGGCCGCACGCCTCCAACCCCATTGGCACCACCCACGGGCTCTGGCTCCTGACCTGGGTGCTCCAAGTCATGCCGCTCTTCTTCTTCGTCGGCGGGTTCGCTCACCTCGCCACCTGGAGGTCGGTCGCCGCCAACGGGGGCGGGTACGCCACGTTCGTCCGGCGGCGCCTCGGTCGCCTCGGCGGCCCGACGCTCATCACCCTCGCCGTCGTCGGAGTCGTTCGCCTCGGCGTCGAGATCGTCGCCCCCGGCGTCGGATGGGCCGGCAGGGGCCTCCTGCTCATCATCAGCCCCCTCTGGTTCCTCGGGGTCTACGTGGTCCTCGTCCTCATCACGCCGCTCATGATCAAGACCCACGACGCGATCGGCGAGGTTGCCCTCGTGCTCCTCGCCGGCGCGGCCATGTGGGTCGACCTCGGCCGCTTCCGCTATGACATCGACGGGATCGCGTGGGTGAACATGATCGTGGTGTGGGCGCTCGTGCACCAGGTCGGGTTCTTCTGGGAGCGACTGCGCGAGGCGCCGGCCCGCGCGCACTGGACGATCGCCATTGGCGGACTGTTCGCGCTCACGGGATTCACCAACATGGGCCTGTATCCGCGCTCGATGGTCGGCGTTCCCGGTGAGCAGATCTCCAACATGGCACCTCCAACCCTCACGATCGTCGCCCTCGGTCTGCTCCAAGTCGGCCTGATCGGACTCGCGCGGCCGATCGTCATGCGCTGGGTGGAGCGGGAGCGTCCGGCCCGCTGGGTCGCCGCCGCCAACCGTCTCTCCATGACGATCTTTCTTTGGCACCTCACGGGCTATGCCATCGCCTACGGCGCCCTGCGCCTCGTCGGCCTCGACGCCCCGGAGGCCACGACGGGTGAGTGGTGGATCCAGCGACCCCTCTGGTTGATAGCGCCCGCCCTCGCCACCATGCCCGTCGTGAGCGTGTTCCACGGCTTCGAGTCCCGACGCCGCGGACGGCGGGGATGATCACGCGCCCGTCGGTGCGACCGCGTTCGTTGTGCGCTTTCCGTCGTGGAATCGCCCCCATCCCCTGAAAATCACGACGGTAAGTGCACGTCAAATCCGGCGCGTGGCTCGCCGTCCGGCATTCCTCACCGGCTGACGTTGGGGTCACCCGGGACCGCGAATCGCCACTCGTGTTCGACGGCCTCGCGGATGCCGATCCGGCGCGAGCGCGCCGGACGTGCCGGCGGGGCGACGCCGTCATCAACCAGTCGCACCACGCCTCTCACGAGGTCCACACCGTTCAGGGTCCGATCGATCCCGAGCGCCTGACACAACTTCGCCGGTCCAGAGCACAGGTCTCGGTCGCGACGCGCAGCTGGTCGGCGGGCGTACAACGGATCGAGCGGCGGACGCGGCGCGACGGCGCGAATCAATACCGCCGCGCTCTCACCCTCCTCGCCACACACGACGTTGGCGCAGTAGTGCATGCCGTAGGTGAAATACACGTACAGGTGTCCGGGAGGGCCGAACATGACCGCGTTGCGGGCCGTGCGCCCCTTGTAGCCGTGGCTGGCGGGGTCTTCACCCCCCAGATACGCCTCGACCTCGACGATGCGGCCAGACAATCGTCCCGCGGTGGGGTCCTCGCGGATCAGCACCTTGTTCAACAGGTCGGGAGCAACCGCGAGGGCCTCCCGGCGAAAGAACGAGCGCCCAAGGACTCGGCTCAGGCCGATCTCTCCTGGGTCAGCGTCGCCAGCAAGTCCTTCGCCCGCGCCAGCTGCGGCTTCACCGCATCCGGTCCGGCGGCGCCCGGGCTCGTCCGGCGCTGCACCGCTACTCCCTCGCCGAGCAACTCGAGCGCCTCCGGGCCGAGGGCCGGCTCGGTCATCACCAGCTCCTCGATCGGGACCCCGCGCTCGATGGCCTGCCGGACGACATTCCCCACGAGCGCGTGCGCCTCGCGGAACGGCATCCCCGACCCGACGAGGTACTCCGCAAGGTCGGTTGCCGCGCTCGCCGAGTCGTCCGCGGCGGCGCGCATCCGCTCCACGTCGAACGTCGCGCTCGACAGCAATCCCCCGAGGGCGACCGACGAGAGCCCGAGGGTATCGAGCGCGTCGAACAGGGGCTCCTTGTCCTCCTGAAGATCGCGGTTGTAGGCCAGCGGGAGGCCCTTGAGTGTCGCCAGGAAGCCCGTGAGGTCACCGATCAATCGACCGGCCTTCCCACGCGCCAACTCGGCGATGTCGGGGTTCTTCTTTTGCGGCAGCATCGACGAGCCCGTCGCGTACTCGTCTGCGAGACGCACGAATCCGAACTCGTCCGTCGACCACAACACGATCTCTTCGCCCATACGGGAAAGGTGGACCTGCGCCAGAGCGGCGACAAAGAGCAGCTCTGCAACGAAGTCGCGATCCGACACCGCGTCCATGGAATTGTCGAACCGGCGTGCGAAGCCGAGCGTCGCCGCCGTGGCATCAGGATCCACGGGCAGGCTCGTTCCCGCTAGCGCGCCCGCCCCCAGCGGGGAAACCTCGGCGCGCGCCAGCGCCTGATCCAGCCGCTCCACATCCCGCGCCAAGGCCCAGAAGTGGGCCAGCAGGTGGTGCGCCAGCAGGACCGGCTGCGCTCGCTGCAGATGCGTGTAACCGGGGAGATAGGCGTCTCGGGCGTCCTCGGCCCGCCGCACGAGCACCCCCATGAGGCTGGCGAGCCGCTCGCGTACCGCGGCGCCCTCTCGCCGAACGTAAAGGCGAAGATCCAGCGCGACCTGGTCGTTGCGGCTCCGGCCCGTGTGCATCTTGGCGCCTGCCGCCCCGGCAAGCTCGGTGACGCGCCGCTCGACCGCGGTGTGCACGTCCTCGTCCGTCGGCGCGAACCGGAACACTCCCTCCTCGATCTCCTTCGCCACGCGATCGAGCGCAGCGAGGATCACGGCGCACTCCTCAGCCTCGATGATCCCCTGCGCCGCCAGCATTCGCACGTGGGCACGGGAGCCTTCGATGTCGTCCGCACCCAGCCGGATGTCGAACGGCAAACTCACCGTGAAGGCGAGGAGGTCTTCGGCTGGATCGTCGCTCATGCGGCCATGCCAGAGCGGCTTGGCGCCCGCGCTGTCGTCAGCCATCGACGTCGCCCTGCCCTTCCGCGGGTCCGCCCTGACGGCGTGACCACGTCTCGAGCCCGAGACCCCAGAGCCGCACGAATCCCCCGGCATCCTCGTGGCGGAACTGGTCGTCGGCCTCGTAGGTGGCCAATGCGTAGTCGTAGAGCGGTCGCTCCGCGCGCCGTCCCGAGATGGCGCAGCGCCCGGCCGAAAGTGCGAGACGCACCTCGCCGGTCACGTGGCGCTGCGACGACACCACGAAGGCGTCCAGCGCCTCCCTCAGCGGCGAATACCAGAGACCGTCGTAGATCAGCTCCGCGTATCGGATGTCGAGGCGTTGCTTCTCTCGAGCGACGTCGCGCTCGAGCGTGATCGACTCCAAATCGGCGTGGGCCATGATCAGGCTGAGCGCGCCCGGGCACTCGTAGACCTCTCGACTCTTGATGCCGACCCGCCGATTCTCGACCATGTCGACCGATCCCCAGCCGAAGCGCCCCACCCGGGAGTTCATCGCCCCCACCAGCGCGTCCAACGCCATCGGCTCGCCGTCGAGGCCCACGGGAACACCCTGGTCGAACGTGACCGACACCGAGTCGCGCCCGATGTCCGGCGGCGGTTGCTGCACCATCGTGTAGATGTCCTCGGGCGCAGGGTTCCACGGGTCCTCGATCGCCCCACACTCGATCGCCTTCCCCCACAGGTTCTCGTCGATGGAGTACGGCTTCTCGCGCGTCACCGTGATCGGGATCTCGTGACGGGCGGCGTAATCGATGCAGTCGTCCCGGGTCATGCCCCACTCGCGGACTGGCGCGAGCACGTCGAGGTCGGGCGCCAGCGCCCGTGACGACACCTCGAAGCGCACCTGATCGTTCCCCTTCCCGGTGCATCCGTGGGCGACGGCGTCCGCGCCGACCTCGCGGGCCACACGAACCAAATGGCGGGCTATGAGGGGGCGGGACAGCGACGAGACCAGCGGATACTTCCCCTCGTAAAGGGCGTTCGCCTGGATGGCGCGAGATACGAAGTCGCGCGCGAACTCGGCCTTGGCGTCCACGACGTCGGCCGCGACGGCGCCCGCGGCCAGCGCCCGATCGCGTACCGCCTCGAAGTCCTCGGCCTGCCCGACGTCGACCGCGAGGGCGACGACCTCCACGCCCCACTCCTCGCGCATCCATCGGACCGCGACCGAGGTGTCCAGCCCACCCGAGTAGGCCAGGACCACGCGTCTCGCCGTCGGCTTCCCCATCCCTACTCCGTCTCCAGTCCGGCGAGCTCGCCGAGATCCTCGGCGACGGGCTGCGCCCCGACCGCCTCGCTGCACACCACGAGCACCGTGTCGTCACCGGCGACCGTCCCGATCACGTCGGGCAACGACGCGCGATCGAGGGCGGATCCCACGACGTGGGCCGACCCCGGTGGCGTTCGCAGGACAACGAGATTGCCGCTCGAGCGCACCTCGACCACGAAATCTCCCATCACGCGACGCAGGTGGTCCTCCGGGACCGGGCGCTCTTTGGCGTGTTCGGGAATCGCGTAGGCCGTCGAGCCCCCGGGAATTCGGACTTTGACCGCCCCCAGCTCTTCGAGGTCGCGGCTCACCGTCGCCTGCGTGGCGACGACGCCGTCCGCCGCGAGCAGCTCCACGAGTTGCGCCTGGCTCGAAACCACCTGCTCTTCCAGCAATTTGGAGATCCGGTGCTGGCGCTGCGGCTTACCCAGCGTTGCCATCACGCATCCTCCGCAAGCAGTTCGACGAACAGCGAGCGGATTGCATGCATGCGGTTCTCCGCCTGCTGCCACACCACGGAATTCGGCCCGTCGATCACGGCGTCGGCGACCTCCTCGCCCCGATGAGCCGGCAGACAGTGCAAGAAGAGGGCCTTGCCCCCGACCGCGTCCATCAGCGCCTCGTCGACGCAGAAGCCTTCGAACGCGACCCGGCGCGCCGCCGCTTCCTCCTCCTGGCCCATGGAGGTCCACACGTCGGTGTAGATGGCGTCCACGCCTTGGACGGCCTCGTGCGGCACCGAATGAACCTCGACCGATCCTCCGAGGTTGCGGGCCCGGGCGACCACCTCCTCGTCGAGTTCGTACCCCGACGGGGTCGCCAACACCATCTCCATGCCGGTCATCGCCGCACCGATGGCGAGAGACGCGGCCATGTTGTTGCCGTCGCCCACATACGCCAACCGCCGCCCCTCGAGCGACCCCCACTGCTCGCGCAGCGTCATGAGATCGGCGAGCGCCTGACAGGGGTGGGCGTCATCCGACAGGAGGTTGACCACCGGGGTCATCCGCGATGCCACGGCGTCGGCCATCTCCTCGAGCACGGCGTGGTCGAAGACGCGTGCCGTGATGACCGCGCAGTAGCCGGCGAGCGTGCGGGCGATGTCGGCGGGGGTCTCGCGCGACCCGAATCCCACTTCCTCGCCGCGGAGACTCACCGGGTGGCCCCCGAGCGTCGCCACCGCCATCTCGGTGCTCACGCGCGTGCGCAACGACGGCTTTTCGAACAGCGCGGCAACGCCTCGCCCCGCGAGGACGGGTTCCACGCTCGCCGGGTCCACCTTCCACGCGATCGCCCGAGCGAGCACCCGCTCGAGGCCGGCATGATCGAGGTCGTCGACGTCCAAGAATCTCGGTTTCATGCGTTCCCTTCTCCGATCAAATCGGCCAGCGCCGCGCCGACGATGTCGACGGCCACGTCGATCTCGTCGTCACTGACCAGCAGCGGTGGCGCGAAGCGGATCGTGTCTGCCGCGACCGCGTTCACGACCAGGCCGCCCTCGAGGCACGCCGCCACCACCGCGCCCGCCACGGGTCGGTTCAGCTGCGCTCCGAGGAGCAGACCCCAGCCCCGAACGGCGACGACGCCCGGCAGCGTCAGCACGCCGTCCGCAAGGCGCTTGCCGGCCCGAAACGCCCGCGTCGGGACGTCCTCGCGCTCCATCACGTCGAGGACGGCAAGGGCCGCCCGTGCGGCGAGTGGTTGGCCGCCGAAGGTCGTGGCGTGGTCCCCCGGCGAGAACGATTCGCCGACCTCCGCACGCGCCCAGCACGCACCAATCGGCATCCCATTCCCGAGGGCCTTGGCGATGGTGACCACGTCGGGCCGTACGCCGGCGTGCTCAAAACCGAACCAACGGCCGGTGCGGCCCAACCCGGTCTGGACCTCGTCGACGATCATCAACGCGTCACGCTCATCGCAAAGCGCCCTGACCGCTTCGAGGTATCCCTCCGGGGCGGGGTTCACGCCGCCCTCTCCCTGCACCGGCTCGAGCAGCACCGCCGCCACCCGGTCGTCCATCGCCGCCTCGAGAGCCGCGGGATCGCCGAAGGGGACGTGGCGGAATCCTTCCGGGACGGGCTGGAACGGCTCCTGCTTCTCGGGCTGACCCGTGGCCGCGAGCGTCGCCAGCGTGCGGCCGTGAAAGGAGCGGAACGCCGTCACCACGTGAAAGCGACTGGGACCACCGTGCGTCATGCCCCATCGGCGGGCCAGCTTGATCGCGCACTCGTTGGCCTCGGCCCCCGAGTTCCCGAAGAACACGCGTCCTCCCCCACCCAGGAGGCCGTCAATGCGAGCGGCCAGGCGAGGCTGAAGGTCGTTGTAGTAGAGGTTCGAGACGTGGAGGAGCGTGTTCGCCTGATCGGCGATCGCGGACGCCACTTCCGGATGCGCGTGGCCGAGCGAGACCACCGCGAGCCCGGCAAGAAAGTCGAGATATTCCCGGCCTTCGCTGTCCCAGAGCCGGCACCCGCTGCCGCGCACGAATGCGATCGGCACCCTGCCGTAGGTCTGCATCACATGCTCCGCGTCGAGCAACTGAAGCGTCTCGAGGGCGCTCACGGCGCGACCTCCTCGGGAATCACCATCGTGCCGATGCCCTCGCGCGTGAAGAACTCCAGCAGAAGTGCGTGCGGAACCTGTCCGTTGAGGATGTGCGCACGCGCCACGCCGCCGCGAATCGCCGACACGCACGAGCGGACCTTGGGGATCATCCCCTCGCCGAGGGCACCCGTTCCGATCATGCGCTCGAGCTCGCCGACGTGCATCTCGCTGATGAGCGACGCCTTGTCGGCGAAGTCGGCGTAGATCCCCTCGACGTCGGTGAGGTACACCAGCTTCTCCGCGCCAAGCGCCTCAGCGATCGCTCCGGCGACCGCGTCGGCATTGACGTTGTAGGCCTGGCCCGACGCGTCGGTGCCGATCGTGGCGACGATCGGGAGGAAGTCCTCGCGGAGCAGGCGCTCGATCACCGACGGATCCACCGACTCCACGTCGCCGACGAAGCCGAGGCGGGGATCGCGCTGGCTCACGGTGATAAGGCCGGCGTCCTCGCCCGACAGTCCCACCGCATGGGGACCGTGGCGATTCACGGCGCCGACGAGTTCGCGATTGACCTTCCCCACGAGCGCCATCCGCGCGATGTCGACGGTCTCGGCGTCGGTGACGCGCAAGCCATCCACGAACTCCGGCTCCTTGCCGAGGCGGCGCATGAGGTCGCTGATTTGAGGGCCGCCGCCGTGCACGACGACCGGGTAGATCCCGACCGACTGCATCAGCACGACGTCCTCGGCGAACGAGTCTGCGAGCTTCGGATCGGTCATGGCCGCGCCGCCGAGCTTGACGACCACCACCTTGCCCCGAAACTCGAGGATGTATGGGAGGGCCTCGACCAGGATCGCTGTCTTGTGTTCCGGGGTGAGGTCACCCGGCGATGTGGTCGTCACGACGTCCCCATGTTCTCGTCGACGTATGCATGGGTCAGGTCGCTGGTGAGGATGGTGGCGGACCCGGTCCCCAATCCAAGATCGCAAGCGACCTCGATCTCGCGATCGGCCATGACCTGCCGAACGGCCTCGACATCGTGCTCCGCTGCGACACCACCGCGGCAGACCACAACGCCTCCGTACGCGACGGAAACGCGGTCGGGCTCGAGGGCGACGCCGCTCGCCCCGAGTTCGGAGAGGACGCGACCCCAATACGGGTCCTGTCCGTAGAACGAACACTTGACCAGCAGGCTGTTGGCGACCTGACGAGCGGCACGGCGTGCCTCCTCGTCGGAGCGCGCTCCCCCGACGTGGATGGCGACCAGTTTCGTGGCCCCTTCCGCGTCGCGTGCCATCTGGCGGGCAATGTCCTGGAGCACCGCGGTGAGTGCCTGCGACAGGTCGTGGTAAGCCGAGGTGCCCCGCTCGATGGCCGGCGCCCCCGACGCACCGCTCGCGAGAGCAATCACCGTGTCGTTCGTGCTGGTGCACCCGTCGACAGTCATCTGATGGAACGACGCCTCGACCGCGACATCGAGCAACCCGCGCAGATCGCCCGGTGCGATCTGCGCGTCGGTCGTCACCACGCAGAGCATCGTGGCCATGGCGGGCGACAGCATCGCTGCACCCTTGGCCATCGCACCCACGGTCACGGTCGCGCCCTTCACCGAGACGCTGGCCGCCGCCTCCTTGGGATGGGTGTCCGTCGTCATGATCGCCCGGGCGGCGTCGGAACCGCCCGCGGGCGCCGAACTGAGCGTTCCGGCGAGCGCCGGAATCCCCGCCTCGATCGGCGCCATGCTGAGTGGGATGCCGATGAGCCCCGTCGAGCACACAAGCACGTCCGTGACGTCGCAGGCGAGGCTCTCCGCGGTCAACTGGCACATCCGCTCCGCATCCCGGAGTCCCGACTCCCCCGTTGCCGCGTTGGCGTTTCCCGAGTTCAGCACCACCGCGGTCGCACGACCGTCCCCGAGGTGCTCCCGGCTGACGCGCACCGGGGCCGCTTGCACCTTGTTGGTGGTGAAGACTGCGGCAGCTGAGACCGGCTGGCGACCCGAGGTCGCGACCATGGCGAGGTCCGGTGCACCGCCGGCTTTGATCCCGCAGGCGGTGCCGCCCGCTTCGAAGCCCTGTGCCGCGGTGACGCTCACGGGACGAGACCCACGGTCTCGAGGCCCGCCGTCTCCGGCAGCCCGAGAAGAATGTTGGCGTTCTGCACGGCCTGGCCCGAGGCACCCTTGACGAGGTTGTCCTCAGCCGCGACCACGATGATCGTCTCCGTGCGTGGGTCGAACCGCGGCGTGACGAACACGGCATTGGCCCCCGCCGTCGCCCGCGTCGAGACCGGCTCGGTGGTCACGTGGACGAACGGCTCGCCCGCGTAGAAGTCGCGGTACGCCTCGAACAGTTTCGCCTGGCTCAAGCCGTCGCCCGCCGGTCGCGCGTAACACGTGGCGAGAATTCCCCTCGTCATCGGCGCGAGGTGCGGCGTGAAGAGCACCTGAGCCGCCTGACCCGCCACGGCGGAGAGCGCCATCTCCATTTCGGCCGTGTGCCGATGGTCGAGCAGGCCGTACGCGGAGACCCCCTCGTTGGCCTCGGTGAACAGGCTCTCGGTGCTGAGACCCCGACCGCGCCCGGAGACGCCGGAGATCGCGTCGACCACCAGGCCGACCGGTTCTGCGAGTCCGCGCGCCACCGCCGGCGCGAGGGCGAGGATCGCCGCCGTGGGATAGCACCCGGGGTTGGCCACATGGCGGAAGGTGCGGATCTCCCCCCGGAAGAGTTCTGGGAGGCCGTATGCGAACGCGCCGATCAGCTCAGGCGCCTCGTGTTCGGCGCCGTACCAACGCCGATACGACGTGCTCGGGAGCCGAAAGTCGGCCCCGATGTCGATGACGTGATCGACCTGCTCGACGAGGCGCGGCATCTGTCGCTGCGACTCCCCGTGCGGAAGGGCCACAAAGGCGAGGTCCAGACCCTCCGAGAGGTCTCCGTCCACCGAGTCGAACCGCACGTCTCCGTAGGCCGGCCCCAAGCCCGGGTAGAGATCGCTCACGCGCGCACCCGCGTTGGTCGACGCGGTGACCTGCACGACCTCGATCTCCGTGTGCCGCGTCAAAATCCGGAGAAGCTCGGCCCCCGTGTAGCCTGATCCTCCGATCACCGCTGCTTTCGCCATGCCACGCACTATACACACATCTGAATAAGCATGCAGACTTCCCACTCACCGTTCCCGCTGCCCGGGACGGACCTCGGCCACCTCGACATCGAGGTCTCGCGCGAGGCGAACGAGCGGTATTGGGCCGGCGCCGGTGTCGACCACCCGGCTCGGAACGCCGGACTCCTGTATCCGCCGATGGTCGTGAACTTCGCGATCCTCCTCGTCCAGCAGACCGTTCGGGAGGGCCTCCTTCACACCTGGGGCCGCCTTCGCTGCCACCGGTCGGTCGCCGCCCCCGCGTCCCTGGTTGTCACCGGCAAGGTGCGCGAGCGATTCGAGAAGCGCGAGCGTGACTATTTCACCGTGAGCAGTGAAGTACGCACCGCCGACGGCGACCTGGTCTGGTCGGCCGATCTCGAGCTCGCCGACTCTCGACGCCGCCCTGGGGCGGGCGACACCGGCGCGCCCGGGCGGCCCGCATACACGCTTCCGGGCGGCACGGAGCCGGCTGTTCGATCCATGACGCTCACCGCCGACCGGCTGCGCACCTATTCACGCGCCGGCAACTTCCACTCCGACGACACCGCCGCTCGAGAGATGGGCCTGCCCGGCATGGTGGCGATGGGAATGCAGACCCTCGGTCCGGCGTGCTCGCTGCTGCTCGACGAGCGGGGTGTCGCGTGCCTCGAGCACGCCGAGATCGAAGCCCGGTTCTTCGGCCTCGTGCTCGAAGGCGACACCGTCGAGGCATCCGTGTGTGGAGTCGACGGGCACGCACGCTTCGTCATTCGCAACCTGACGAAGGGCGTGACCACAGCCGCCGGCGAGGTTCGCCTCGGCGGGTAGGGACAGCGGAGGCACTGCGTCCGCGTCTACTTGGGGGCGATCCGCGCCGTAGGAGGCGCCCTCGATCACACGACCGCTCGCATGCCGCGATCGAGCGGTGGACGGATCAAACCATGGGTCAGCCGCGCAACCGAGCCCCGTGGGCGCGCTCGACAGCGCCGATGCAGGCCTGGCGAACATCCCCGACGTCGGCGTCGGTCAGCGTGCGGTCGGGTGCACGGAACCGGAGTCGAAAGGCCAGGCTCACGCTGCCAGCACCCAACGCCTCGGACTCGAAGACATCGAACAACTCGACGTGTTCGAGGAGCGCACCGCCGGCATCCTCGAGCGTGGCCAACACGCGTCGAGCCGGGACGGCCCTCGGAAGCGAGAAGGCAAGGTCGATCCACGAGGCCGGGAAGCGGGAGGGCTCCCGAAACTGGCGCGGGGATCGTGCACCGGCGAGCAGGCGGCCCAGATCCACCTCAAGGCCGACCGCGGCCTCAGGAAGTTCGAGCGCAGCGCGAACCGGTGCAGCGATCTCGCCTACCACGCCCGCCTCGGCGCCGTCGACGAACAGCGCGGCGCACCGGGCCGGGTGGAACCCGGGCCGCTGTGCAGGCTCGAGCGACCAGTCGGCAAGGCCGAGGGAGGACGTCATCGCCTCGATGAGGCCAACCGCGTCCCCCGGGGCGACGGCGCGGTCGGCCTCGCGGGGCCGTCGGCGAACCTTGCCGGCGAGCACCACGGCGACGTGCTCTTGCTCGTCAGGCAACACCTGGTCGGGCGGGGGCGAGAGGAAGACGTGGCCCACTTCGAACAGCTGCACGTCGGGAAGTCCGTGCGCCGCGTTGAAGGCGACCGAGCGGAGGAGGCCCGGAAGGATCGCCGTTCGCAGGAGCGACTCCTCCACGCGGAGAGGGTTCTCGATCTCGATCCCCGCCCCGGGGTAGCCCGCTCGCTCGAGGTCGGCCGGGGCAACGAGCGCCACCGACATCGCTTCCGAACACCCGCGGTCGGCCAGGATCTGCCGAAGTGCACGCCGCTCGCGTTGCGGTCCGGTGAGGGCGCCGACCTGCTCACGGGGCCGCGGGAGCGTGCGAGCGAAGCGGTTGTACCCGTGCAGCCGGGCGACCTCCTCGATCAAATCCACCTCTCGCTCGAGGTCGGGACGGAACGTAGGTACGTCCACCTCGAACGTGCCGGGTGATCCCGCGGTAACCCCGAGTTCGAGCGGCGTGAGGTACGCACTGATCTGCTCGGCCGTGAAGTCCTCACCGAGCAGGTCGGCGACCCGCTGCGTTCGGAGCGTGATGCGCGGGCGGGCCACCGGTGACGGGTACACGTCCACGGCACCCGCCCCCGGCTCTCCGTTGGACACCTCGGTCAGCAGCTCCCACGCGCGCTCGGCGGCGACCAGCACGCCGTTGGGATCGGTTCCGCGCTCGAAGCGTGCGCTTGCTTCGCTCCGCAGACCGAGTCGCTTCGACGTCCTGAGGATGCCCGCCGGCTGGAAGTACGCCGCTTCGAGCAGCACGCTCGTCGTCCCCGCGTGGACCTCGGAGGTCGCGCCCCCCATGACACCGGCGATGGCCTGCGGCACGTCCTTCGCGTCGCAGATCAACAGGTCTTCCGGGGTAAGCGCGCGATCGACGCCGTCCAGCGTCGTGATGCGTTCCTCTGCCGCGGCGGTGCGGACCCGTATTCCACCGCCGCCGAGGAGGTCGTGGTCGAAGGCGTGCAGCGGCTGACCGCGCTCGAGCAGGACGTAGTTGGTGACATCGACGACGTTCGCGATCGGGCGCAGACCCGCGAGGGTGAGCCGCCGCGCCAGCCAATCCGGGGAGGCGCCGAGGCGGACCGCGCCCGTCATCGCTACGTAGCGACCGCAGCGATCCGGTGCCAGCACTTCGACGCTGGCGACCGATTGCGCGGCCGGACCCGACGACTTCACAACCGGGGTCGGCAAGGCGAACGGCACACCCAGCTTCGCCGCAAGATCTCGTGCCACACCGACCACCGACATGGCGTCCGGTCGGTTTGGTGTGATGTCGAGGTCGTAGACGACATCGTCGAGGCCGAGGATCTCCCGAACGTCGGATCCAAGCGCGGCGTCGGGTGAGAGGTGAAGGATTCCGTCGTGGTCGTCGCCCAGCCCGAGCTCGCGCGCCGAGCACAGCATCCCGTCCGACACTTGCCCCCGAATTTTTCGGCGCTCCAATGTGAAGCCGCCCGGGAGGGTCGCCCCGGCGGGCGCATACGGAACGACGTCGCCGGCTGCAAGATTGCGGGCGCCACAGACCACGCGCGTGGTGTCCGCGCCGTGATCGATGTCGACCAGCGTGAGCTTGTCGGCGTCGGGGTGATCGGCGACGGCGAGGACCCGCGCCGCGACGACGCCGTTGATCTCCCGGCCCGGCACCTCCATGGCGTCGACGATGAGACCGATCTCATTCAGCGCGTCGGCCACGTCGGCCGCGCTCGCATCGATCGGCGCGAATTCTCGAATCCACGAAAGAGGGGTACGCATGTCGGCGGAACCTTAGAACTGGGCGAGGAAGCGGACGTCGTTCTCGAAGAACGTCTTGATGTGGTCGATGCCAAAGCGGATCATCGCCATCCGCTCGAGGCCGAACCCGAATGCGAATCCCGACCACACCTCGGGGTCGATTCCCACCGCATCGAACACGTTCGGATCGACCATGCCGCAGCCACCCAGCTCGATCCAACCGCTTTGGGAACACGTGCTGCAGCCAGAGCCCTCGCAGAAGATGCAGGTCACCTCGAACTCGGCCGACGGCTCGGTGAAGGGGAAATACGACGGCCTCAGCCGCGCGTGGTGCTTCTCCCCGAAGTACGCCTGCGTGAATGCCTCGATCGTCCCGGCGAGGTCGCCGAAGGTGATACCCCGGTCGACGACGAGGCCCTCGATCTGATGGAACATCGGCGAGTGACGGGCGTCGAGGGTCTCCTTGCGGTAGCACCGGCCGGGGGCCACGACGTAGATCGGCGGCTCCTGCTCTTCCATCACCCGAATCTGGACTGGTGACGTGTGGGTACGGAGCAGCACCTGCTCGGGCGCACCGAGCCGCGCGTACAGCGTGTCCCACATGGACCGCGCCGGGTGGGCCTCCGGCATGTTGAGCGCTCCGAAGTTGTACCAGTCGGTCTCGACCTCGGGGCCTTCTGCCACGCGATAACCGAACCCGACGAAGAGATCCTCGAGTTCCTGTTGCACTTGCGTGACGAGATGAAGGTGGCCCTGCTCCGTGCCCGAGCCGGACACGGTGACGTCCTCATACTCCGTCTCCGCAAGGTGTGACGCGTCGGCGCCCGCGAACCCCGCCCGCCGGGCGTCGAGCAATCCGGCGAGGCGACTCCGAAACTCGTTCAGCGCCTTGCCGACCACCGGGCGGTCTGGCGGGTCCAGTCCCTTGATCTCGTCCTTGGTGCTCGCCGCGATCGACGACTTGCCGAGGAACTCCCGATCGATCCGATCCAAATCGGCGGTGCCCTCGGCCGCGGCGATGGCCGCCTCAGCCGCCTGGAACGCACCTTCGAGGGCCGCACGGAGCGCGTCGGCGCTCATTCCTGACCACCGTCGAAGTCGAGTTCCTCAGGGACGCCGGCGGGAAGCGTGAACGAGAACACGGTGCCTTCGCCCATGGTGCTCTCGACGGTCATGCGCCCCCCGTGGGCCTCGACGATGCCGCGGGCGATGTAGAGCCCGAGGCCGGATCCGGTCGGCCGGCCTTCGCCCGAGCGGTAGAACTTCGTGAAGACGCGGTGGAGGTCATCGGCGGGAATGCCCGGACCGCGATCGTGGACCGCGAGAGACACCTGCCCGGCGCCCTCGAGCGTGTGGACGCTCACGCGGACGCCCTCAGCCCCGGCGTACTTGCACGTGTTCTCGACCAGGTTCGTCAACACCTGCAGAATCTTGTCAGGGTCGGCGTAGACCTCGGGGACGTTTTCGGGGAGGTCGAGGGCGACTTCGAGGTTGGGGTGCATGTTGCGGACGTCGCCGACAACCTTGTCGATGAGCGGCGGGAGTTCGATCATCCGGCGTCGTAGTTTGAGCCGGCCGGTTTCGAGCCGCGAGATGTCGAGAAGCTCGGTCACGAGCCGCGTCACGCGGTCGGCGTCGACGTGGACCTGCTCGATCATCTCGCGCTTTTGCTGATCGCTCAGGCGGTCCCATCGATTGAGCATGAGCGACGTGAACCCCTTGACCGAGGTGAGCGGCGAGCGCAGCTCGTGAGACACGGTCGAGACCACTTCGATTCCGCTCGCAGCCTCCCGATCGCGTCGCCGGACCGGCCGCAGCACGTACACGGCCCCGACGATCGTTCCCGTCTCACCCCGGCGGTAGCGCCCGGTCACCGCCACGCTCAGCTCGTCTCCCCGCGCCGAGCGGCATTGGATGACCTGCTCGGGGATGCCGCTCACAGAGGCAAGCCTCGACGCATCGGGCCATCCTCCGACCCAAACCGGTCCGCCGTCGCGTCCCCGCAACCCGAGGAGTTCGCCGGCCGGCGCGCCGATGAGTTCTGCTCGGCCGAAACCAAGCAGGGCTGATGCCGCCGTGTTGGCATCCACGATGCGCTGATCGCCGTCGAGCACGAGCACGGCGTCGGGGAGCTCGTCGTACGCGCTCTCACTCATTGGCCGTCTCCGCCACGGGTGCGAGCGCGCAGAGCCTCGAAGAGGAGCACGGACGCCGCCATGGCGACGTTCAGCGACTCGATTCGGCCCGCCATCGGGATCGTCACCCAACCGTCGATCAACGACCGCACGTCCTCTGGGACTCCCCACGCCTCGTTTCCGAGGACGAGCGCGGTCGGCACTTGCCAGCCCACCTGGTCATATGGCTCGCCGCCCCCCGCGGCGGTTCCGAGACGCCGGACCCCCCGGTTGCCGAGGACGTCGAGGGCCTCTTGCGTCGTCGCACCCTGGATGATCGGAATCTGAAACACGGCCCCGGCCGAAGCACGCACGGCCTTCGGCGAGAACGGCTCGGTCGAGCCGGTGCCAAAGACTACCGCCGTCGCCCCCGATCCCTCGGCGACGCGGACGATCGTGCCGGCGTTTCCGGGGTCGGAGATCCCCGCGAGCACGACAACCAAGGAGACGTCGTCGAGCTGCCGCAGATCGCACTCAGGGATGCGGACGACGGCAAGCACGGGCTGGGGGGTGCTCGTGTCGGCCACGCTCTCGATCACTCCGTCCGCGAGGGGCTGAACCTCGATCCCTCGCCCCCGCGCCGTCGCGAGGATCTCCTCGAGGTGCTCGCCGTTGGGGGCCGTGTACACCCGCTCGACGGGGTGGCCAGAGGCGAGTGCGGCGGCCACGCCGCGAACTCCTTCGACGACGCACAGCCCGCGCGACTGACGCTCCGCTCGTTTGAGAACGAGTCGGCGGAGGCGCTTGACCTCCGCGCTCTTCGGACCGAGCGGCGACGCCGCCTGACCAGCGATCGGCTCAGGCGGCTTCGAGCGCCTGGCGCGCCTGGTCCACGAGTGCGTCGAACGCTTCGGGCTCGGTCACGGCGAGATCGGCGAGGACCTTGCGGTCGACCTCGATGCCCGCAGACTTCAACCCGGCGATGAACCTGGAGTAGGCCATGTCGCGCTCGCGGCACGCTGCATTGATGCGGGCGATCCACAGCCGGCGGAAGTCGCGCTTCTTCGCCCTCCGGTCGCGATAGGCGTACTGGAGCGAATGCATGACCTGCTCGTTGGCGGTCTTGAACCGCCGGCTGCGTGCGCCGGAGTACCCCTTCGCGCGATCAAGCACCTTCCGGCGGTGCTTCTTCGAGTGGACCGAACGCTTGACGCGTGCCATTGCAAACTCCTTCGAATCAATGTGAGAACGGCGCCGATGGGCGAAGCTGACTACAGGCTGAGCGCCCGACGGACTTGGCGCTTTTGACCGCCCGTGACCTCCGCGGGACGACCCAGCCGACGAGTACGCGTGCTCGACTTCTTGCGCAGGATGTGCGCTCGGAACCCGCGGCGGCGCAGCAGCCGGCCGGTGCCGGTCACCTTGAACCGCTTGGCGGACGCTCGGTGCGTCTTGGTCTTGGGCATCGTCGAACTCCTTCGCTGCAACGCGTGTGCGGGCTGTGTCGTCGTGGTGGCGGGTGAGTCGGGCTTCGGAACAACCCCTAGGAGGCCGACTCTTGGGCCAGTTCGGCGGGGTCTTCCCCTTGTGCCGCATCCGGGGCGGGCGCCTCGGATGCGTCAGTGTCGGCTGCGATGTCGGCTGCGGGTTCTTCAGTTGACGACGCTTCGTCGGGGGCGGGAACAGGGGCGGGGGCAGCGGTCGAGCGCTCCGAGGTCTCGCCCTCGCCGGGCTTGCGCTTTCGCCTGCCGTCCTTCAGGGGCGAGAGCACCATGGTCATGTTGCGACCGTCGATGCGCGGGTAATGCTCGATCTCCGCGATCTCGCCCACCTCGTCGGCGACGCGATCGAGAATGCGCTTCCCGAGTTCCGGGTGCGAGACCTCCCGTCCCCGGAACATGATCGTCAGCTTGACCTTGGAACCCTCCCGAAGGAAGCGCTCGACGTGGCGCACTTTCGTGGCGTAGTCGTGGGCGTCGATCTTGGGGCGAAACTTCATCTCCTTGACAGAGATCTGTCCCGCACCGTGTCGCTGCTTCTTCTTCGCTTCCTTCTTCCGCTGGTTCTGCTCGTACTTGTACCGGCTGTAGTCCATGACCCGGCACACCGGCGGATTGGCACTCGGTGCGACCTCGACGAGGTCGAGATCTTTCCCCTTCGCGTATTCAAGGGCATCGGACAGGCTCCGCACCCCGAGCTGTTCGCCGTCGTCTCCGATGAGGCGGACATCCCGGGTTCGGATCTGCTCGTTGACCCTGGCGTCGTCTACTGCGATGGCAGCACCACCTTTCTTGGGCTTCCTGGTTCCTCGGCTCGTGGCCGGTGGTTGTGATCACTGGATTCCGCCCGCGAAAAACGGCGGACGAGGAAGCGTCCGCCGTGCGTCGCACGATCGGCGCCTGGGCGCCGCTCGTGCCTGCGGTACGACCCGGACTCCCTGGTGCGCCCCGCTCGTGCGAAGGTCGGACCGGTGGCCGGGTGGAGGGTTCTCACCCCCGCTTCCCATATCGGTTGTCGGCTTGGGAGGATACCAGCATGAGTGACCCCAACCCACCAAGCGGGACCGCGTCCGAAGCCGAGGCCACGCCTGAGCAGATCGCCGAAGCCCGGGAGCAATTGCAGCGGGTTCGCGCCGAACTGGCCGAGACGCCCGTCAAGAACATCGTGGCCAACCACGCCATCGGGCTCTGGCAGTTGGCGCTCTTGCACCTCGGTCTCGACGATCCCGATCGAACGCCCAACCTCGCCGAGGCCAAGCTGGCCATCGACGCCATGGCGTCGCTCGTCGAGGGAGTGAGCGACCGGCTCGAGGATCACACCGAGCCGCTGACGGACGCGCTGACGACCGTCCGCCTCGCCTTCGTGCGCCTCAGCTCCGACTCAGGTGACCCCGGCGATGACGGCCCCAGTCCCGATCGCGAGGCCCCAGCCGAGCCATGACCCGACGAACGTGCGGCCCGTTGGCCACGTCGTCAGGGCCGTCGTCACCGTCCACGTGACGAGGGTGGGGACCAGGGCGAAGGCAAGGACGATCGCTCCTACGTAGAACGGGAACCCGGTCAGCAGGCTCAACGCGATGAGCGTGACCAGGGTCCCAGGAACCAGGAGCGCGAGCGCCATGCGTCGCCACGCCGACTCCTTGGGGTGAAGGAATCCGGCGGCCACCAGGGCCAGTCCCGCGCCTGATGCGTACACCATCCCCCACCCGGGATTGTCGACCACGACGGTGCCGTCGTCCATGGTGACGTCGCAACGCCTCCCCGGCGGCCACCTCGTCGACTCGTAGCTGATGTGATTCCAACCCTCCTCTGGCGGCCAGCATGCTTGGTCGTGCAGGTTCATGTCCCCGAGGGCACTCATGGCAGCCATGGCCAAGACGACGAGCAGCGCCCACGGGATGAGATCGGCAGGGCGGGCGGAGGGGGCCACCCGACGCCGAATCGGCCCTTCGGCCGGTTCAGGGACCGGAGGCTGCTCGGCTCGCGAGCGGGAGATTTCATGGTGGAACACGACAACCCCCAGCGCTTGGCGGGCCCCCATTCTCACACGACACCGAGGTCCGCCACCGTCACGCCGGGCGGATGGTCGTCGCCTCCCAGCGGCCGAGCTTTCCGGGGTTGATCTCGAAGGTGACGGCCGCGTCGACTGCGATCGTCCGCGTGCCGTCGGCGATCTCGGTGCAATGGAACGGATACCGGCGGTCGCCGGACTCGATCTCGCCGAGCCCCCGGACCTCGTCGAAGGCGACGACACGACCCTCGGGCATCAGTGGACGATCTTGGCGATCGGAAGTTCGATGATGTCGGTCGCACCGTGCTCTTTGAGCGCGGGGATCAGGATGTTGATCTCGGTCTTGGGAACGACCGCTTCGACGGCGTAGGCGTTCCCACCGTAGAGCTGGTTGATGGTGGGAGCCTTCATGGCCGGGAGGATGGCGATGACGTCTTCGAGCTTCGCCTCGTCGACGTTGAGCTTCACGAGGACCCGGCCCCGCGCCTCGAGGGTTCCGGTGAGCAGCGTGGTGAGCTGCTCCATCGCCCGGCGCTTGTCGAGGTCTTCATACGACGCGGGGTTGGCGAACAACTCGGTGTACGACGTCATGATCTCGCCGACGATCTTGAGGCCGGCCGCCCGGAGGGACGAACCCGTCTCGGTCAGCTCAACGATCACGTCGACGATGTCGGGGACCTTGGCCTCGGTGGCTCCGTACGACAGGCGGATGTCGGCCTTGATTCCCTGGTCCGCGAAGAACCGCTCCGTGAGGTTGGGCAGCTCGGTCGACACCCGAATGCCGTCGCGGAGATCCGCGACCGACTCGACGGGTGATTCGCGAGGGACGGCGACCACGATGCGGACGGGTCGCTGGCTGACCTTCGAATACCGCAGTTCCGTCAGGGTGACGACATCGGCGCCGCTCTCTTCGATCCAGTCCCGGCCGGCGATGCCGAGATCGAACAGGCCCTCGGCGACGTATCGCGGAATCTCCTGCGGACGCAGGATCCGCACCTCGGTGATCCGCGGGTCGTCGACGGTCGGCCGGTAGTCACGGTCGGTCGATCGATTCACCGGGAGGTCGGCGTCCTCGAACAACTGCAAGGTCGCCTTCTCCAGCGACCCCTTCGGTAGCGCCAAACGCAACATCACTCGTCTCCCTTGGAACGAAGCCTCCGAAGGAGCAGCGCCATGTGGATGGCGCCCTCGGCCGCTTCGAAGCCCTTGTTCGTCTCGTCGTCTCGCGACCGTTCCCCAGCCTGCTCCACCGTGTCGGTCGTAAGCACACCGAACATCACCGGGACGCCCGTTGTCAGTGACACCTCGCGGATGCCGCGGGCGGCCTCCCCCGCGACGAAGTCGAAATGGGCGGTGTCGCCCCGGATCACCGCACCGAGGCACACGACCGCGTCGACCCGGCCCGACTCCGCGAGTGCCTTCGCCGCCAGCGGCAGCTCGAACGCCCCGGGGACCCACTCGATCGTGAGGTCGCCTTCGGCGACCCCGCGGCGGACAAGGCCCTCCCGGCACCACTTGACCAACGAGTCGGTCGTCGCGCCGTTGAACAGGGCGGCCACGATCGCGACGCGCAGCCCCGACCCGTCGAGGCTGTCGAACTGCGGCGGCGCCTTCACGGCTTCTCCCCCAATCCGCCGTCCTCGGCCGCGTCGAGACCGGGGAGCTCCAAGCCGGGAAGGTCGAGCAGGTGCCCAAGCTTTTCCTGCTTGGCTCGAAGGTACGTGATGTTCTCGGCGTTGAGGCTCGCCTGGAGCGGTACGCGCTCGACGATCTCGAGGCCGTAGCCCGACAGACCGGTGTATTTCGCAGGGTTGTTGGTCATGAGCCTCATGGTGGTGACGCCGAGATCGGCGAGCACTTGCGCTCCGATGCCGTACTCCCGATTGTCGGCGGGAAACCCCAGCTCGAGGTTGGCCTCGACGGTGTCGCGGCCCTGGTCCTGCAGGCTGTAGGCCCGGAGCTTGTGCGAGAGGCCGATGCCGCGTCCCTCGTGACCGCGAAGGTAGACGACCACCCCATGGCCCTCGGCGGCGATTTTCTCGAGCGCGCCCTCCAGCTGTGGTCCGCAATCGCAGCGCATCGAACCGAACACGTCGCCGGTGAGACACTCGGAGTGCACGCGCACCAGGACGTCCTGGCGCCCGGCGACGTCGCCGCGCACCAAGGCAACGTGGTGCGCCCCGTCGAGGACCGATTCGTAGCCGTACGCGACGAACGGGCCGTAGGCCGTCGGGATGCGGGCCTCGGCGATCCGTCGCACGAGCTTCTCGTGCTGCCGGCGGTAGCGGATGAGGTCCTCGATCGAGATCATCACGAGGTCGTGTTCCTGCGCGAATCGCTCGAGGTCTGGAAGCCGGGCCGGCATCCCGTCGTCGTTCACGATCTCGCACAGGACCCCCGCCGGGTACATACCGGCGTGGCGGGCGAGGTCGACCGCCGCCTCCGTGTGGCCGGCCCGCTTCAGGACACCGCCGTCTCGGTAGCGGAGAGGGAAGATGTGACCCGGTCGGGCAAGATCCTCGGGCCGCGTGGCCGGGTCGATCAGCGCCAGAATCGACGCGGCGCGGTCGGCGGCCGAGATTCCCGTGGTCGTCCCCTGGCGCACGTCGACCGAGATGGTGAAGGCCGTCCGCTGCGACTCGGTGTTGTCGCTCACCATCAACGGGAGCTGCAGCTCGTCGAGACGCTCGCCCGGGAGCGGCGTGCAGATCACCCCGCTCGTGTGGCGAACCATGAACCCGATCTTCTCGGGCGTCACCTTCTCGGCGGCCATGATCAGGTCGCCTTCGTTCTCGCGGTCGGCGTCGTCGACCACAATCACGAGGTCGCCCCGCGCGATGGCGTCGATGGCCTCTTGGACTTCTCTGAACGGCATGGCGTCCTCTTCCTGTTCCCTACGGGCTCTGCTCGAACGGCGCGACGAGGCGCTCGACGTACTTTGCGATCACATCGACTTCCAGATTCACGGGATCGCCTTCGCCTTTGCTACCGAGCGTGGTGACCTGCGCGGTGTGCGGAATCACGGCGACCCGGAATCCCTCCCTGGTCACGGCCGCCACGGTGAGGCTGACCCCGTCGACCGCGACCGACCCCTTCTCGACGAGATATCGCGTCACTGCTGCGGGCGCACTCACGTCCAACTCGAAGGAGCCGTCCGGTCCCGGAGCTTTCCGACTGATCACGCCGGTGGCGTCCACGTGCCCTTGCACGAGATGTCCGTCGAGACGACCCGTCGCGGCCATCGGCCGCTCGAGGTTCACTGCGTCCCCTGGTTCGAGGCGCCCCAACGACGTGCGGCCGAGCGTCTCGGCCACGACATCCGCGGCGAACCATCCCGCGCCGATCTCCACCGCGGTGAGGCAGCACCCATTCACGGCGACCGACCCACCGATGGCGAGATCCTCGGCGATCGTCGGTGATTCGATGACAATCCGAGCGCCGTCGGACCGTGCGTCGACGGACCGCACCGTCGCGAGCTCTTCGACAATTCCCGTGAACATCAGACCGGCCTCCACACCGTGCGGACGTCGTCTCCGATTCGGTCAACCGTCACGAGGCGCCAGCGCGGGGCGCCGGCGAGCGATGGGACGGCGAGGCCAGACCACAGCGGAACGGCGCCGTCGCCGAGGACGACTCCGCTGGTGTACAGCACGACTTCGTCCGCCAGTCCTTCCTTCATGAGTGAGCCCTGCAGGGTGGACCCGCCCTCGACGAGCGCTTGGAGTAGCCCGCGCCGGCCGAGGAGTTCGAACGTCGCGGCCGCGTCCACCCCGCCTCCGTGTCCCGCGCCCACCTCCTCCACCTCCGCGCCGGCCGTCTTCCACGCCCGCACCGCCGAGCCCTCCGCCTGCGCGGTGGTGACGACGAGGGTTGGCGCGAGGCTCATATCGAAGAGCGGCCCCTCAGCCGGCACCCGCCCGGTCGCGTCTAACAACACCCGAAGGGGCTGGGCGAAGCGGCCCGCATCCGGTCCGCGCGCGGTAAGCCGAGGGCGATCCGCCAGCGCGGTTCCCGACCCGACCACGACGGCTTGAGATGCGGCGCGAAGCCCGTGGGCATCGCTTCGCGCCTCCTCGCCCGTGATCCACTGCGACGTCCGGTCGGCCGCCGCGATCTTCCCGTCGAGGCTCACCGCCGCTTTGATCACGATGAATGGACGGCCCGTCGCTCGGTGGTGCAGATACGGGAGCAGCGATTCGGCGGCCGCTTCTGCCTCGACGCCGCCCACAACCTCGATTCCCGCCGCGCGTAGCGCCGCCGCACCGGCGCCACGGACCCTCGCGTCGGGGTCCTCGAGCGCGAACACAACGCGCTTCACGCCTGCCGCCACGAGGGCGTCGGTGCATGGGGGTGTCCGTCCGTGGTGGACGCACGGTTCGAGCGAGACGTAGGCAGTGGCTCCTGCTGCCGCGTCTCCCGCCTCTGCGAGGGCGGCGACCTCCGCGTGCGCCTCGCCGGGCCGTACGTGAAAACCCCGGCCGATGATCGACCCGTCGCGCACCACGACGCACCCGACCCACGGGTTCGGAGGCGCGCTCAGTCGGCCCCGCGCTCCCTCAGCGATGGCCATCTGCATCGCTTGTGCGTCGGTGATGGCGGACACGTCGCTCCCCCTCGGTGCCGTGCCTCGGGCATGACGCGAGGGATGCGACAGCTCGCCGGGCGCGTGACGCGCGCCGGCGATACGCCGCGTCCTCTCCCATCCGGACTCTCACCGTCGGCCCAGGTTTCGCACCTGGTCGGCCCGATGCTGGCGGCACCGGGTTCGCGGGCTCCCGTTCCCCTCTGGGGCACGGATACCGCCGGTCGGGACTTTCACCCAACCCCGAGGACGACTGTTGGTTGTCTGACTGCCGCCCATCGTAGCCCGGAACTGGTCGTTTGCGCCACCGTCGTATGAAAAACGACCGGCCACGCCGCTCGTGCACGATCGGGTGCGCAGTCGGCGGGCGGACTCCCCCTAGAAGGAACCTTCCAACCCGCCGACTGCGCTTCCCCCGTGCACCCGCGTGGTGGCAACGGTGGAAAGGAGGGGGTTTGTGGACCA
>Ga0209640_10000572_pt1 | contig 28855 bp, 18 predicted proteins | sample RifCSP10_1_FD_184018 | JGI IMG/M metagenome (GOLD analysis project Ga0209640, IMG submission 184018) | Soil microbial communities from Rifle, Colorado - Rifle CSP2_sed 10_1 (SPAdes) (version 2) | ecosystem: Environmental > Terrestrial > Deep subsurface > Rock core/Sediment | place: Rifle... | reverse complement strand
GGCGGTTGGTGGTAGCGTAGAGGACGGCGTCCTGTGACGTCGAAAGACAAGTTAGACATCATCACTGGCTCTGCGTGGGTATTCTTGACCGCTCTCGCCCGAAGGTTGACGGAGCAACCAAACAAGCTGCTATAGGCAGGGAGATTGCTACGGTTCTCGTGCGCCAAGCGACGGAAAAGGGCGGTCCATTTACGAGTCGTTTAGCTGCGAACGCAGCGGTCTTCGTTGCAGTTGCCCAGCGTCTTGATGTAGCAACGGACCATTTCAACCCGTTCTTCAATAGCCTCTGGTCAGAGCTGTCCGCAAACGTGCCGACGCGCGAAGAGGAGTGGGTTGAACTGATCGAGAAAGCAGTTCCGATCCTTGAGCGCGGGCTATCGGCGGTTCAACCGGCGGAGCAGAACCGGTTTGGGAAGGAGCTCGCGTCATTCATTGATCCCGAGCTTGACGTCACACTTGTATCGGTCTCGGCGCCGTTGGCAATCGACTATGGCCATCAATTCCTTGCGGCTGCAAAGCTACTCAAGGAGTTGCCGCCTCCTGCGGGATGATGTCTAACAAGCGTTGCTGCTGGCGGTGGAGCTAGGGAACGCGCCGAGGCACTCGCTGCGCTCGTGTCCACGGCGCGACCTTATTGGAGCCACCGCAGCAGAACGCCATCCGTTAGGCGGCAAATGGGCTTTCGGAGGGGACCATGACGACCCATGCTGTCGTCCTTCTGTTCTCGGCTGCTGTAGTCTCTCACGCACGGCCGCAAGCCGCCCAGACGCGGCAGGTGCGGTGCGAAGTAATCGTATCGCCTTCCGACACGGATTCTTGGCGCTTCAGTGCCGTCGCTCCCGGGCCCGGAGGCCTGCTCGCGTGGACGGATGGCCGGTCCGGTCAGTTCTCTGTTCGTGATCCACTGGGCAGGGTGCGTTCGATCGGTCGGCAGGGAGCGGGCCCGGGCGAGTTTCGGGCCATTGGAGCCATGGATTGGCTGGGTGACTCTCTTTGGGTCGCTGACGGACTCCTGCCCCGGGTGCAGGTGTTTTCAGACACTGGCCGTTTTCTAGGGGTCATCACAGCGACCAGACCCGCTGGCTGGGGGCTCACGCGAGCGGGCTCGCTTGTTGGCTTCGGGGGCGTTCCTCTGGGTCGTGACGTTCCGTTCGCCGTCTTGTCGTACACACCGAAAGCAACAACGGTTGACACCGTCGGCGTCTTTCAGCTCGTTCCTGCCGAGCGCTTCGCGCTACCTCCGCGAATGGCGCTCAACAAGCAACCGCTCTTGCCAGAGACGGTCGTGGGGTGGAACGCGAGTCACGATCGCTTCTGTGGGGCGACACCCGCAGGCACGGGCCAAATACGGGTGCGCTGCCTGGACGGTCGAGGCGTCGTTGTTGTGGACCGCAGTGTGCCACTTGAGCCGAGACCGCTGACCAATGCTATCTATGATGACGTGATCAAGGCCTGGGCGCGCGGTCCTGAACGGAGCGAGGCTGTCATGCGCGATCTCATTCGACGCCCTCGAGTGCTACCACTCGCCCTCGAGCTGAAGGTTGAGAACGAGGGAGGGATCTGGCTGCGGCGCACGCATGCCTCTGAACCCGTCGCGGTGTGGGCGCGATTGCGCAGCGACGGCTCTTTGCGGGAACAGGTTCAAATGCCACGGGGATTCAACCTCCTCCGCGTTGGCGCCGACGCATTATGGGCGACCTCCGCTGACGCTGATGGGCTCCAGACGCTGCATGTCTGCACTCCCGTCGCACAGCCAGCTGGACACTGAGGCGGTCATCGGGTTGCCGCCTAACAGAGTTTGAACCTGACAAGCGAGGCTGCGGAAGTGGCTTCGCCGCTTTGGTTATACTTCGCTTGCCGCTGAAACCTGTCCGGTTAGCCGGACGACCGGGAGGTCTTGATGATCGCCTTGCCGCCTGACGCGCCTGTGACGCGTCGCGAGTTCTACATGTCGCTGACGACGGTCTGGCTGTTCATCGTACTTCTGGCGGCGGCCGACCTCGGGCGCGCCTCAAAGTGGACCGCGCTCGTACTCCCAATCGGCGCGCTCGGGATCTTCATTCTCCACGCCGTGTCGATCCGGCGCGCACTGGCAGGCGGGGGCTCGAGCGGGACGTCGCCGCGCTGACCCGCCGTCTAACGATGCTTGGTGCAGATGGCCGCGCTATTGATGGCGGCCGCTCCGCGGTCGCATTATTGGAGCGTCCACAGCACAAGCCCACGTTAGGCGGCCCACCCCAGATTGCCCGGCGCCTCTGATGTTGACACTGTCGTGATTCAGCGGCACGACAGCCGCCCTGCCGTCCGCTGTCCGGGAAGCAGGGCATCGACCGTGCCGAGCCGCCTTAACCATGACCGGCCTGCCGCGTCCAAGACGGCGCTGACCGTACCTCAATTCCTCCCCGGTGGCAAAGTGCTGATTTGCAAAGCCTTGCGTGCAATGGTGGCCCGGCTTGGCGCGGCCTCCCTTCTATATGTCGTCGCTGCCCCTACCGGGGCGGCCGCCCAGATCGGCGCCACGACTGACATCATCACAGGAACCGTCAAGGCGGAGAACGGCCAGCCCATCAAGGACGCGACGGTCGAGGTGACGTCCCTCGAGTCAAGCGTGACGCGGCGGGCTCGCACGAATGCCCAGGGTCGGTACACGATCCTGTTTCCGGATGGCGGCGGTGAATACCACGTCGTGATTCGCGCGATCGGACTCGCGCCAGCGACGAGTGAACTGCGCCGCGTTGCGGACGAGGACCGGCTGGTTGCCGACGCGACGCTGTCACAGAACGTGACGCAGTTGTCCACCGTCGCTGTTCAGGCGCGCCAGACTCCGCGAGGCGGCGGTCTGGACCTCCCGACCCCGGGCTCAATAGAGCGCGCCTTCACGCCTGAGCAGGTGGCGAGACTACCCATCGATGCCGGCGACCTCCTCAACCTGGTACTGCTCTCTCCGCAGGTGGTCTCGATAGGCGGCTCCGACACGAGCGCGGCTGGCTTTTCGGTGGGAGGGCTTCGTCCCGAAGCCAACGCGGTGACGCTCGACGGTCTGTCGTTCGGGTCCACTGAGGTTCCGTCGGAAGCGATGCGGTCGACCCGCGTCATAACGAGCACGTACGATGTCACGCGCGGTCAGTTCTCAGGCGGTCAGATTGCGTCGACGACCCGCTCAGGCACCAACGCTCTTCAGGGCAACTTCTCGTACGCGCTGCGCGACGATGAGCTGGTTCTGACCGGCGACGAGGAGTCGCCGCTGGCGCAGGGCTACACGCAGAACCAGTTCAGCGGCGGGTTCGGCCGATCGATCATCAAGGACCGGTTCTTCGGATTCGTGTCGGCGCAGCTCCGCAGGCGTGAGGACATCCTGCCCTCGCTCTTCAACGCCGATCCGGGCACGCTGGCGCGGTTTGGCGTGAGCCCCGATTCGGTGCAGCGCCTGTTCGCGATTTCGGATGCGAACGGATTGCCGCCTGGGGCGTTCTTCAACGAGAACCGGACGCAGGACAATCTCTCGGGCCTCGGGCGCTTCGACTGGCTGCTCGAAAACGGGCACTCGCTTTCGGTGCGTGCCGACTGGCGGTGGAACGACCAGGATCCATCGCGCGTGGGGACCCTGTCGCTCCCGATGACCGGCGGTACGAACAAGGGGTGGGGCGGCGGCGTGATGGCGACGTACACCTCGATCTTCGGCGGGATGTTCCTGAACGAGTTCAAGGGGTACGCGTCCCTCAACAAGAACCAGGCGCGCTCATTCATTGCGCTTCCGTTCGGGCGGGTGCAGGTCGCATCGGACCTGGATGACGCGACGACGCGAGCCGTGTCCACCCTGACGTTCGGCGGCAACACCGGACTGCCACAGGACGGCCGCAGCAGCACGTTCGAGATGACGGACGAGGTCTCATGGCTGACACCGGACCATCGCTTCAAGCTCGGCGGTCTGTTCAACCTGTCGCGCTTCGAGCAGGACGTGACCAGCAACCGATTCGGGACCTACACCTTCGCCAGCCTCGCCGATTACGAAGCGGGAAAGGCGACCAGCTTCACGCGCACGCTGCAGCCTAACGTGCGCGAGGGTTCGCAGATGAACGCGGCCCTCTACCTGGGCGACGTGTGGCGCGCGCGGCGCGGTCTCCAGGTGACGTATGGAGCACGGCTCGAGGGCGGCCGGTTCGGCAGGGAGCCGGCGTACAACCCGGCGGTTGAGGCATCGTTCGATCGGCGCACGGATTTCATCCCGAGCGAAGTTCACGTCAGTCCGCGCCTGGGCTTCACGTGGACGGTCGGCGGACCGGGTGGACCGGGTGGACCGGGCGGCGCCGGCGGCGGTCGCGGTGGTCGTGGCGGCGGCGGTGGTGGAGCTGGAGGGCGAGGTGGCGGTGGTGGACTGGCTGGTCTGCTCGGCGGCCGAGGCGGTGGAGCGACGCCGACGATCATTCGCGGCGGACTTGGCGAATTCCGAAGCACCGTGAGTTCCAACCTGTTCTCGCAGGCGGCGTCGGCCACCGGGCTGGCCAACAGCGAGACGCAGTTGGTGTGCACCGGGGACGCGGTTCCGCAGCCGGACTGGGACACCTTCCTGTTCAATCCGTCGGCGATCCCCACGAGTTGCGTCGATGGCGGGAATACGTTTGTGCCCACCGCCAGGCCCTCCGTTACGCTGTTCGATCGGGACTTCCAGGCGCCGCGCTCGTGGCGCGCGTCGTTAGGCGCGCAGCGGCGCCTCTTCGAGCGCTACAACCTGAACGTGGACGCCAGCTACACGCGCGGCGTTGCCCAGACGGCATACACGGATCTCAACCTCAACCCGACACCGCAGTTCACGCTGGCCAACGAGGGGAACCGGCCGGTGTTCGTGCCGGCGACGACGATCGTGGCAGCCAGCGGCGTGACGAACATGCTGGCGTCGCGGCTCGATCCCGCGTTCGCCCAGGTGTTCTCGGTCGGCTCCGACCTCCGATCTGTCTCGAAACAGCTGACGGTTTCGTTACAGGGTCTGACTACGCGCGGCGCGATCTTCAACCTGGGGTACACGTTAGGCTGGGCCGAGGACCAATCGTCGGGCGGGTCGTTTGGCGGATTCGGCGGCGGCTTCGGGCGCGGCGGCGGCGCTGGCGGCGGCGGCGGGAGTTTCGGATCGGCCACCACGGCGACGAATCCCAATATCCGCGAATGGGCGGTGAGTTCATTCGACCGGCGCCACTCGCTCACCGGTTCACTCACCTGGCCGGTCAACCTCGGCCTCGAGGTGACCGCGACTGGCCGCGTCTCATCGGGCGCACCGTTCACGCCACTGGTTGGGTCCGACATCAACGGCGACGGTTCGCGAAACGATCGCGCGTTCATCTTTGATCCGGCGTCGGCCTCGAGTGATGCGGCGGTCGCTGCCGGCATGACCAACTTGCTCGCGAACTCACCTGACGGCGTGCGGGAGTGCCTGACGAGCCAGTTGGGAGGCGCCGCCGGACGGAACTCGTGCCGCGGGGTCTGGCAGCCGAGCCTCGAGATGCAGATGAATTGGCGCCCGCAGGTGTTCGGACTCAACCGGCGACTCATGATCTCGCTCAACACGCAGAACCTGCTCGGTGGACTCGATGAGTTGTTCCATGGCCGGAGCAACCTGCACGGGTGGGGCGCGATCCGGTCGCAGGACAACACGCTCCTGTACGCCCGCGGCTTCGACCCGGTCTCGAGCAAGTACCTCTATGAAGTGAACGAGCGCTTTGGCGCTTCGCGGCAGGGCGCGAACGGGATCAGCATGCCGTTCCAGCTGGGAGTCAACGCGCGGCTGATGGTGGGACCTGATCGCGCCCGCGACGCAATCGATGCAGTGCGCGGCGCGGCGTTCGGTGGACGCGGTGGGCGGGGAGGTGGCGCGGGAGCGGGTCCGGGCGGATTCGCCACGGCGCTGACCAACTTCAATCCGGTGCTCCAGATCATCAACCTCCGCGATTCGCTCAAGCTGAGCGAGGAGCAGGTGGCGAGGCTGCGAGTCGTGTCTGACACGCTGAACGCACAGAACACGGAGCTGGCAGAGACGGTGCGAAAGGATGTCGAAGGCGCCGGGGCGAATCCCGACATGGCCGCGCTCAACGCGCGCCTCCGTCCCGCCCTTGAGAAAGTTCAGGCGAACCAGCAGGCGGCGTTGCGGAAGGCGCAGGCAATTCTCGACGCGGCCCAGTGGGCGAAGCTGCCGCCGCGGATCAGGAACGGGCGGGGAGGAGGACCCGGCGGGAGGCCGCCGGGTGAAGGTCCGGCCTAACGACGACCGGTTCCTGAAGTATCCGCGGCGATTTCGAGGATGTTGAGCTTGCCGCCAACGCGGATCGGCATGCTCCACTGCGCTTCGCCGGTTGTGGTGCGGAAGCTGACACTCGCTCCCGCCGGCACGTCGCAGGCGACGAACTCACCACGCCAGTCCGTCAGTGCCCGGACGCCACCCGGGCGTCCGAGTGGCGCGCCTGACGAGTCGGTTGGCGGCGTCCACCGCGCTTCGACCCGGTAGTTGGCGGCCGGCTTCCCGGAGTGCTCCTCGCGGAGGACGACAAAGAGCGGTGCCATGCCCTCGCTCTTCCCGGGACACAGCTCGCTGGCAATCGAATCCGATTCCGGGATGTCGAGCATAACGCGGGCGACGTCGCCCGGTGCGAGTGCGAGCTGCCCGTGCTGCACGAACCCACCGCGGTCCGCCGGGCCGGGGCGCATCACGCGCACTTCGTACGTACCGGGCAGCACATCCTGGATGAGGAAAACGCCGGTAGAGTCAGTCACGAAGCGCTGACCCGAGCCGAGAAGCTCGACGGCGGCGGCATCCGCGGGAGACGAGTCCCTTCTCACGAGACCGGCCACGGTCGCGAACTGGCGGAGGCGCGCCGAATCGGCCAGGACGAACCCTCCACCGATGCGCAGGGTGGTGCCCGCCGGCAACGCCGGATCTGGCGCCGCGGCAATCCCTGTTCGCTGGGCGCCGACCGCGCGCCCTTGCTCGAACGGATGCTGGATCAGCCACCGATCGTCGATCAACACACCGTTAGGCAGGCGCGTGAACCCGAGGCGGCCGCCGGCGGCAGGGCCGCGCAACTTCAGCCCGGTGTACGTGAACTCGATCGTGCGCAGCTCGCGACTCTCTGCGTCCAGCCACAGGTAGCCCTGCACGTCGGCCCGGGCGCGATCGCTGACCGGGCGGAAGGCGAGGCCTACCAGCGGCGTACCGGCGCTGTCGCGCCTGACGAGGTTGAAGCAGTGGCCGGCGAGGAAATCCGTCGAGATGATCGTCGCGGCGTCCAGTCCGTGGAACTCGACCTCCCCGAGCGGAGACGTGCGCCAGAATCCCAGCCTGGTGAGTTCGGCGGCCGGCGCCGTGCGGAACGGACTTTCATCGAGTACCGACGCCACCCCGCGCTCCTCGCGCATAACGAGGCCCGTCGAGACGTCCATCTCGCGTGTGTAGACGAACACTTCCGCCCGCACGAGACGCTGTTCGCGCGCCAGTTGCGCCGCGGCCAGCGCCGCCCACACGTCGTCCCAGACCTCCGAGGTCACGGCGTCGAGTTCGTTCGCGCGCCGGCAGGCGGATTTCGCCTCCACGCGCAATGTGGCCAGTCGGGTGGCGACCTGTCGCAGGACGATCCACTCGACGACAGTCTCGCCGGCAGTGACCGTTCGCGCAGCGGTTCGGCGAGGCGCGTAGCCGATGGCCCGCGCTTCGAGCAACCACGACCCGGCCGATGGCGCGCGCATCGCGAACCCGCCATCGGAATCGGTCAGCACGCGGCGATTGACCGTGTTCCCCGTGGCGTCGAGCAATGTCACGACGGCGCCCCGCAACGGCACTCCCGCGCCTTCGGACACCACCGTCCCGCGAACGACCTGGGCGTCTGCCGAGGCCGGCGAAAGCACGACCACCAGGGCCAGAAGGTACGGATAGCCCTGAACACAGTGTGGAGTCTTCACGCTTACTCCGAGTGCGGGTCGTGCGCGAACGACGTTAGGGACGTCCGATCAACTGGTCAAGCACGCGCCGACCCCATCCGGAGCTACGAGTCGCGCAAAGCGATCATGGGATCGACTCGCGAGGCTCTCCAGGCGGGCAGCGCACTCGCCACGAGTGCCACGGCGCCCAGGGACGTGACGACAACGGCCAACACTACCGGGTCAGAAGCGCCCACACCAAAGAGAAGCGTCGAGATGATCCGCGTCGATCCCCACGTGGCAAACAACCCGACGGCCAGACCGGTTCCCGCGAGCACCATCCCCTGCCGCACCACCATGGCCAGGATACGCCCACGCTGCGCACCCAGCGCCGTACGGACACCAATCTCGCGTGTCCGTTCCACGACCGTCGCCGACAGGACGCCAAAGAGCCCCGCGGCGGCCAGGACCAACGCCACCACGGCGAACCCCGCGAACAGCGCGAGCGCGAACCGGCGGTCGGCCGTCGACAGATCCATCAGGCGCTCGAGCGTGGCGACCTTCGAGATCGCGACACCGGGGACGACGTCCCGAAGGGCGCGCCTGACAGCGGGAATGGCCGAAGATGCCGCAACATCCGAATGGACCACGAGCGTCATGCCGCCTTCCTCACCCCACTGCACGGCCGGCACGTACACCTGCATTTCGCGCTCGCGGTCCAGCGCCCGGTGCAGCGTGTTCCCGACGATCCCGACGACGGTGCGTTGCGGTCCATCGCCGCCGCCGACCTGGAGCCGGCGACCGATGGCGTTGCCTCCAGGAAACAGCCGATTCGCAGCGACTTCATTGAGCAGCACGACGGGCGGCGCGCGCTCGCGATCATCGTCAGTGATATGACGGCCAGACCGGAGCGGAATCCCCATGGTCTCGAGATACCGTGGCGTCACCGCGTATCGCAGCGCATACGGATCCTCGGCGGGATTGGCGCCGGCGCGATCCTCCAGGTGCAGTCCATACATGTCGACGTTGCCGCCTAACGGGATCTGCGACGCCAGCGCCGCCGAGCGGACGCCTGGAATGGCGTGTACGGACTCGAGCGCGGCGCGCCACGTCTCGGCGACGGCGCCACTGTCGTTGAACCGGGGTCCCGACAGGTCGAGCTCCATCGAGAGCCGGTTGCCGGTGGCGAATCCGCCGTCGACGGCCAGCAGGCGGCTCACGCTGCCGAAGAGCAGCGAGGCACCCGAGACCAGCATGACCGCCAGCGCCACCTCCGCGGCGACAAGCGCCCCGCGCAGGCGATGGCGGCCTGATCCCACCAGGGACCGCGCTCCACCGCGAATACTCCCTTCCAGTCCGCCGCGCAGCAACGCCAGGGCCGGTAGTACGCTCGCGGCCAACCCGGTGAACATCGCCAGGCCGGCCGCGAACATCAGCGCTCCGCTATCGACGCGCACCTGGTCGAGACGAGGCACGCCCATCGGCGCCAGACGCACGACGACGTCCACCCCTATGACCGCCAGCGCGCTTCCGATCGCGGCCGCCGCGATGGCGATGATCAGACCTTCCGAGAGCAGCAGCGCCGCTAGGCGTCGATAAGAAGCGCCGAGCGCCACGCGGAGGGCGAACTCCGACTCGCGGCGGAGGGCGCGCCCCAGCAGGAGGTTGGCGGCGTTGAAGCAGGCGATCAGCGCGACCAGCCCGACCGCCGCGAGCAGCGCGATCAGGGCCTGCCGGGTTCCGCGCACCACGAACTCGTGTACTGGCGTGAGGACAGTGCCCGCCCCGGCGTACTCGTTAGGAAACTGCCCCTTGAGTCGGCCATAGGTCGCGTCGAGCAGCTGGCCCGCGGTGACAGGATTGGCGTCCGGACGCAGGCGTGCGACCATGCGCAGGTGGCGGCAGCTGCGGCAGGCCCACCGGAGACTCGCATCGTATGCCAGGGGCGCCCAGAGTTCGGTCCCGGGTGCGAGCAGACTCTCGAACGCCGGCGGAAGGACACCCTCCACACGGTAGGCAACGCCATTCACGGTGATGTCCCGACCGACGATACCGGAGTCGGATCCGAACCGGCTTTTCCAGACGTTGTGCCCGAGCACGACAACGCGATCAGCACCGAGACGATCCTCCTCGGGCATGAACCCGCGTCCCAGCATCGGCTTCACACCGAGCACGTCGAAGAAGCGCCATGTCACGCGCTGTCCGGCGATCCGGGTCGTCTCCGATCCGTCACTGAGGGTCGGGAACCAGTAGCTCATGGCCGCTGTCGACTCGAACACGCGCTCTTCGCGAGACAGGTCTTCGAACGTGGCGTATCCCAGGTTGCTCTCGCTGCCGTCCTTGTCGCGCTCCCAGACGAGCGCGAGTCGATCGCTGCGCGGGTAGGGCGGCGCCGCGAAGAGCGCCGCTCGCGCCACGGAGTAGACGGACGTCGTGGCTCCGACGCCGAGGGCGAGTGTCGCGACGACCAGTGCGGTCAACGCCGGAGCGCGCCCGAGCGAGCGCAGCGCAACACGCAGAGATTGCAGCAGCGAATCCATGGAAGCCTCGGCAGGTGGATCAACGGGAAGGTTCGGGGTCTCGGGCCATCTCGCGGTCAGCAGATTCAGCGTTTCACGCCAGAACCAGCGACGCGCGGACGTCGCGCCGTAGCGTACGCGCCGCTCATGAAACGATTCGATCAGGTCGCCGATCAGGTATTCGCGGTCCGGCTCGGGAACGCGCCACGATGAAAGGCGAAGCGCGAGCCACGGCGGGTTGACGCTGCGGAGGTCCTGATCCGTGCTCACGGCAACTCGAGACCGGGCGTCAGGCCGCGCGTCATGCTTCGCAGCGCATTGAGTGATGCAGTGAGCTCGCGGCGGCCGGCGGCCAGCGGGCGATAGTACTTCTTGCGGCGCCCACCACGTTGCGGCGTCGGATCGCCGAGCCGCGTCGCGACCAGGCGTTTGTCTTCGAGGCGCAGCAGGGTGGTGTAGACGGCCCCGACCGTCACACTGCGCCCGGTCTGCTGCTCGATCTCGTCCCTGATGGCGACACCATACGCTTCCGGCCCCAGCCGCATCAGGGCCAGGAGGACGAGCTGTTCGAACTCACCCAGGCCGTGGTTCACGTCCATTTCTCCGACTATGTCGGTGAAATAGACAGCTCAACGGCAAAAAGGGTTGGACAGGGTCCGAGTTGCTTCGTCGCTACCGGCGGACGGGGAACGGAGCGAGCCTTGTGACAAGGTCGAGATTGCTCACGTGCAGATTGACGTCCTTCCCGATCCGGAAGCCGAACGTCCCCTCCAATGGAAGATCGCGGCTAAACAGTGCCGCGATGCGTTCGCCATTCGCGGAAAAGATGACCGAGTCGCCCTGCACCAGCACCCGCAGAATGTTGTGCGCGGTCCCTTCACCCGTGTGCGGTTTCACCGCGGCTGATTTCGTGGGAGGATAGACCGAATGCACCGCGTTGTTCTGTCGTTTCTCGATACTCGCGCTGCCGTCCCGCGTGATGAGGAAGGCGGTCCAGGATGCTGCGCCTTCGTCGAGATGTGACCCGCCGAGAAACACACCGTATCCCTCGTCGCTGTCACCCGGAAACAGGAAGATCTCGGCTTCCACCGCGAAGCGGCCGCGCGTCTGGTTGGCCGGGTTGTACAGGATCGCGGCGGGGCCTGTCGTGATGTGCCATCCGGGCGGCATTCCTCGGTGACTCACAGCCGAATCCGGCGCGCCGCCATCGGCTTTCACGCGCCACCCCTCAGGTTGAGCCGACTGCCCGATGGCAATGGATGGGATGAGGACGACGGCGAGCAGGACGCATGGTGTACGCATGGTGACGGGATTGGCGTGAAATCGCGGGGCCGCGACAGCCTGGCGACTTCTGATTAGCGGTTTGCGAGCTGCTCCATTAGGGCCCGGCCGGTCCGAACCACCACTTCGGGCACAGCCTCGACGTCAGCCTGACCCGTCCGGAAGTTCACGATGCACGCGCGCAGCACGTAGGAGCCGTTGACGACCGCGTTCGACACGAACACTTCTCCGTCCGCCTGCAGCCGCGTCACCAGCGCCGTATTCAATTCGTTCAGGTAGTGCTCCCGTTCCGGTCCGGTGAGCGTCAGGTCGGCCGGCACATATCGGAACGTGGCGATACTCAGCCCGAGCGTGAACGCCTCGAGCTCCGGATGCACTTCGACCGCGCGGTACATTGCTTCGGTGAGCGCGATGTCGTCGCGAATCATCCGCACATAGCCGTCGCGACCCGCTTGCCGCAGGCCTAGCCAGACCTTCAGCGCGCGAAAGCCTCGCGAGTTCTGCAGCCCGAACTCATGGAAGTTGGTCGGCGTCTCGCCATCGCCGCCGTCGCTGAAGTGGTAGTACGCCGGGTGGAAGCTGAATGCATCGGCCAGATGCTGAGGGTCACGCACCAGGGCGCAGCCGGCTTCGAGCGGCGCATACAGCCACTTGTGTGGATCGACAGCCACCGAGTCGGCGAGCGACAGCGCCTTGAGATCGGGCGAGGCCTCGGGTAGCACGGCCGCCGGCGCGCCGTACGCGCCGTCTACGTGAAACCAGATCCCGAACCTCTTGCAGACCTCGGCCACCTCGCCCAACGGGTCGATGGCGCCCGTGCTTACCGAACCGGCGGTGCCAATGACAATGAACGGAACGTGGCCCGCCTGGCGATCGGCGACGATGGCTCGTTCGAGCGCAGGGATACGCATTCGCAGGCGATCGTCGGTATCGATCCATCGAATGGCATCCAGGCCAAGTCCGAAGAGGTCGGCCGCCTTCTGGATCCACGTATGCGTTTCACGTGACGCGTACGCCACCAGCTGGGCGCTCCCCGCGCGAAGGCCCAGCTTGCGGATATCCCATGGAACCCGGGCGCGACGTGCCGCGAGAAAACACACCATGTTCGCCATGTTCCCGCCGCTCACCATGATGCCACCGCAGTCCGACGGATATCCGATGAACTCGGCGATCCAGCGCACCGTCTGGCGCTCGATCTCGGTGGCGACGGGCGAGAGCACGTACGCGCCGACGTTCGGGTTCACCACCGAGGCCAGGAGGTCACCCAGCATGCCTAACGGCGCCGGCGATCCGGTGATGTAGCCCCAGAAACGGGGATGACCGTTGAACAGCGAGTGATGGAAGAGGAGGTGCGACGTCTGGTCGAGTATGGTGGCCGGGTCGTCGCCGCCATTGGCGAGTGCATCCTGGCCCAGGAGCTCGCGGATGCGGCTCGGCGCGTCGCCTGACGTGATGGGGCGGTCGGCAAGCGACTCCAGGTGCTGCGCGATCCGTTCGATCAAATCATGACCCAGTCGCCTGAACTCGTCAGGCGGCAGGTCGAGAGCGGCGGTTCGGTCGGACATCGGGTTGCGGGTTGCGGGTGGCGGGTCAGGTCCGGAAATCGCAGACCCGCGACCCGCGACCCGCGACCCGTCCTGTTATTGGGCTATCCCCTTCACCGTGGGATACTTGATTCCCAGCTGTTCAAGGTACGTCCGGTACTTCGACGGATCGTAATAGTACTTCTTCATCTCGTCACGATACTTGGCCATGATCTCGGCGTTGAGCCAGATCGCCGGCTGGTCCACCGGCCGGATGAACGGGATGTACTTCCGGTCTTTCGTCTGCACGTTGCGGAAGTAATCCCACGCGTCGGCAATGACCTTGGGCGTCAGGTACATGTCGAGCAGCGTGAGGGCCTGGACCTTGGCGCCCGCCAGTGCGCCCTTGTGAGCGATCGGGGTCGCCATCGCGATCGCGTTGGCCCAGTTGTGTCCCGGCCCACCCGGAATGTTCGACGGGTAGCGCAGCGTCACCGTCGGCACGACCCACGACACGTCGCCGATGTCATCGGACCCGCCACCCATCCGCACCGCGTTAGGGTTCGGCGCGCGAAGCCCGTTCACGGTCGTGTCCAGCCCGGACTCGCGCACTCCAAGTTCACGCTGCAGCCCTTTCGCCAGCGCGATATCGTTGGCGTCCCACTTCGGCAGCCCGACTCGCTGGATGTTCCTGTGCATCGTCTCGGCGATCGACTTGCTGAAGTGCTGATCCCAGGCCGAGCCGATGATCATGACCGTGTCGACCTTGGTGTCAGTCATCAGGGCCGCGCCTTCGGCCATTTTCCGCGCCGCCTCAAACATCGCCATCGTGCGCTCGTAGTCGAGCTGGCGGAAGTAGAACCAGATCGAAGCCGTCTGGGGCACTACGTTAGGCTGGTCACCGCCGTCGGGGATCACGTAATGTGACCTCTGCGGGAGCTCGAGATGCTCTCGCTTGAACTCCCACGCCTGAGCCATCAGCATGACCGCGTCGAGCGCCGACTTGCCGCGCCACGGCCCGCCGGCCGAGTGCGCCGTCTGGCCACGGAACCGGAACTCGGCCGAGATGAGCGCGTTGCCGCCGCCGGGCCCCCACTGAACGCCAAGATCACTCGACACGTGGGTGAAGATCGTGGCGTCCACATCCTTGAAGATGCCGGCGCGAACCAGGTGCGCCTTGGTCCCGAGCTGCTCCTCGGCGACGCCTGGCCAGAGCACCAGTGTGCCCGGGATCTTCTCGCGCTCCATTATCTGCTTCACGACGAGCGCGGCGGCGATGTTCACTGCCTGACCAGAGTTGTGGCCTTCGCCGTGGCCGGGCGCGAGCGGGATCTGTGCATCGCGATAGCCGACCGCGGGTTTCTGGTTCGCCTGCGGAATGCCGTCGATGTCGGAGCCAAGCGAGATGACCGGCTTGCCCGATCCCCAGCGTGCGACCCAGGCGGTGGGTATCCCGGCGACTCCGCGCTCGACATTGAACCCGTTCTGTTCGAGGATGCCGGTGAGGTACTTCGACGTCTCGAACTCCTGGAAGCCGAGCTCGCCGAACGAGAAGAGCATGTCGACGATCTCCTGAACCATCTTCGCGCGACCCTCGACGGCCGTCAGCGCTTCGGTTTTCAGGCGTTCCAGCCGTGGATCAGCGGTCGCCGCCTGGGCGCCGGCCGCGCTCGGTACCGTGACCATTGTGGTGGCGCCAAGCGCAACGATCGCGAAGAGGCGTTCCGTTCTCATCGAGTACTCCTTGGGAATGTTCCGGTTCTGGCCGACTAATCTGGCGGCGGGACGAGTCGATGCCAGCGGTCAATCTGATTGCGGTCGTGCCGTCATGACGCCATCAGGTCGGAGGCCTTCTCGGCTACCGCGATGACGCTTGCCTGCGCGTTCGCGGCGACGCATGACGGAATGACCGACGCGTCCACCACGCGTAGTCCTTCGACGCCGCGTACCCGCAACTCGGGATCGACCACTGAGTTGGTATCGGTGCCCATACGGCATGTCCCGACCGGGTGATACGCCGACGACGCGTGCTGCCGAATGTGCTCATCGACGGACACGGGTCCCGGTGCGTACTCATCCTCGAGCCCGGCCCGACGCAGCGCATCCGTGGCCGCGATTCGTCGGGCAAGCGCCACACCCCTCTCGATAGCATCACGATCGGCTTGTTCGCTGAGGTAGCGGGGATCGATGTCGGGGGGCACGTTCGGGTCCGCGGACCGGAGCGAAATACGCCCCCGTGACTCCGGTTGGAGGATCGAAACCTCAAGGTCGGCGAGCGGCAGGCCGGTTTCGGGGAACACCCGCCAGCGCAACGCGATGCGCGTGTCCGGAATTCCTCCCGATGAGAGGCAGGCGACCGCGGCGACGTCGCACACATTTGACGCGAGCAGCCCGCGGCGGCCCGTGAGAAACTGCAGTCCGGCGGCAATGAGACGATCCGCCCTGGTTGGAGAGCCTCCCTGATGCCGGAAGACGACCGGAACTCTCACCTGGTCCTGGAGAGACGCGCCGACGCTCGGGTGATCGGCAACAATTTCGATCCCCAATCGCCTGAGAGCATCGGCCGGGCCGATGCCCGACACCATCAGTAGTTGCGGCGAGCGGACGGCGCCTGCGCATAACACGACCCCGCCAGCGCGGATAGTGTGCTCGGACCCGCCCTGCGTGTACCGCACGCCCGTTATCCTGCCACGGTCAGCGAGCAATCGTGTCACGACCGCCTTCAACTCGTGGTGGAATCCCGGGTGTCGGCGCGCGATTGACAGGTAGGACATTCCGGGTACGCTGCGAGCGCCGCGGCGCTGCAACAGGTCGTAGTACCCAGCCCCGTGAGACATTGGCCCGTTAAAGTCGTCCGTAAGTGGGACGCCGGCGTCGGAACTTGCCCTTACGAAGGCGTCCGCGAGCGGATAGCGGTGCCGGGTGCGGGAAACGGCGATGGGTCCGCCAGTTCCGTGGTAGGCTGACTGACCGTCCTCGAAATCTTCGGCGCGCCGGTGATACGACAGCAGGTCCTGAAAACTCCATCCAGGAACACCCCAGCGATCGTACGACGCCGGGTGTCCCCTGGTGTAGATCATCGCGTTGATGGCCGAGCTGCCTCCTGTTATGCGCCCACCCGGGAACCAGATCCGTCGTCCGCCCAGTCTGTCTTGAGGCACAGTGTATTGGTTCCAGCAATAGCGCTCGGGGTTGCGGAGCCACGCCCAGAGTCCGACCAGCGGAACGTCGAGCACGCGCCGATACGGGCCGCCGGCTTCGAGGAGCACCACCGAATCGCCCCGCTGTGCGAGGCGCGTCGCGACGATGCACCCGGCGGTGCCCGCGCCAACCACGACGTGGTCGACGACCCTGCTCTCACGATTCGCCATGATCACGCAGGCGATAATACCGGCGCCGCGTTGACGCGCCAAGCGCGCCTGGTCCATGCATCCATCCAGTTTCGCCGCTCGGCGTCGAGGGAATGCGCATGAACCGCGGCGCCACTGCCACGGCGGGAGGCACGCTGCGCATCGCGCTCATCGGTGCGGGCGAGGTGACGGAGCACAAGCACCTCCGTGCCCTGCGCGACGTGCGTGGCGCGCGCGTCGTAGCGCTGGCCGATCCGGATGCGGCGCGTTGCGCGCGCGTCGCCGATCGATACGGCATCGGCATGCGACTTTCCGACGCACGCGAATGCTTCTCTCCTTCCGTCGCCGATGTCGTGGGTATCCTCACCCCGCCGGGGGCTCACGCGGAGCTGGCGATCGAAGCGCTGCGTGCGGGGCGCCACGTGCTCGTCGAGAAACCGCTTGCGCTCTCGCTTGGCGATTGCAACGCCCTCGTCGCCGCAGCCGGGCAATCGACCGGGCTCGCCATGACAGGCTTCCACATGCGCTGGCATCGGCTGCTGGCCAAGGCACGCGAAGTGATCGCGTCCGGCTCCCTTGGCCGGTTGGAGTCGATCCGCGGAACGTGGAACAGCCCGCGCGGCGACGATACCGCGCCACCATGGAAACGGACGCGCGTCACAGGCGGCGGGGCGATCGTCGAGCTGGGAGTGCATCTCTTCGACCAATGGCGCTTCCTCACCGGCGCCGAGGTCCTCGACGTGTTTGCGCGCTCACGGCACGGCACGCGCGATGACGAGAGCGCGACGATCTCGGCGTCACTTTCAAACGGGATGCTGGCCGAGGCTGTCCTTTCCGAGCGCACGAGCCATGACATCGAGATGGAAGTGTGCGGGGACCAGGGCCGGCTGCGCGTCTCCTGCCAGCGCTTCGACGGCCTCGAAGTCTACGCGCGGCGCGAGACCGCCGGCATGATGGGGCCGCGGGCGCGCGGCATGGCACGCGCGCTGCGCGAGCTGCCGCGGGGCCTTGCGCGGATGCGAAAACTGGGCGATTACGGCGATTCCTATCGCGGTGAGTGGCAACACCTGGTGGATAGCGTGCGAAACGGATCACGGCCTGCCTGTACCATGGCCGATGGACGCGAGGCGGTACGCGTCGCGCTTGCGGCAGCTGCGTCCGCGAGTTCGTGTCTGCCGGTGCGGGTTGCGGATGCGCCGCCAACCTTGAGCGCGGCCCGATGACCTCGAACCCGCGTGTCACCACGCCCGGCGACATTTCGGTCGTCATCTGCACGCGCGACCGCCCGGTCGGAGTCGTGACCGCGGTCCACTCGGTGCTGCGCGACACGCCAGACGCCGAAGTCGTGGTGGTCGATCAGAGCCCGGGAGACCAGACCCGACTTCTCCTCGCTAACGAACCGGGGTTCTCGACCGTGCGGGTGATCCGCTCGCCGCCGCTCGGGCTGGCGGCGGCGCGCAACATCGGCGCGTCGGCCTGCACGGGCGCGATCATCGCGTTCACCGACGATGACTGTGAGATCGTTCCGGGATGGCTCGGCGCGATGCGGGCCGCTTTCCTGAGCGATGAGCGCATCGGGATGGTGTTCGGGAGCGTGACGGCGCCCGAGTATGATCGTGGCGCGGGATTTGTTCCCGCCTATCAGGTGCACTCGTTCTTCGTGGCCGAGCGATTGGAGCAAAAGACGAAGATCGAGGGGATGGGAGCATGCATGGCCGTGCGTCGTGCGACGTGGGAAGCACTGTCGGGCTTCGACGAGGCCCTGGGCAGTGGCGCGGAGTTTCGCGCCGGTGAAGACGCGGACTTCGCGATCCGCTCCCTAGCCGGTGGTTGGCGCGTGGCAGAAACGCCGGAGGCAGCGGTGGTGCACCATGGCTTCCGGACCTGGGATCAGGGCCACAGCCTCATCGCCGGCTACATGTACGGACTGGGCGCTACGAACGCAAAGATGCTGCGCATTGGTGGATGGCGTGCGATCCGTCCCCTGTGGACGCTGGCGTGGCGATGGCTGGCGGGGGCGCCGGTGGTGGACCTGAACCACGTGCCACCGCGCATGCCGCGCCTTGCGTCGTTTCTGCGCGGCGCAGTTGATGGGATGCGTCACCCCGTCGCGTCGAGCGGCCGGTTCGGCTGATCGGAACGGACGCTTCCGGGCGGCTCACCGGGCGCCGCGGTTGCCACGCATACCGGCAGGCGGTAGCGTGACGTGGGGCCGACTCCCGGAGATCCCATGTACCGCCAGCTTTCCGCCATCGCCCTCTTCCTGCTTGCCGCGCAAGCCGGTGGGCAGACCGTTCGTGAATCCATCGCCGTCACCAACAACGGCCCGACGACGCTGCCCCTGGGCACCACCCGCGGGGAACGCGTCAACCGCCTGATCATCCGCGGCGCGACGGTCATCTCGGGTCGCGGCACGCCGGGCACCAACCGAGCCATGCCGCCCGAAGGCCCGGTCGACATCGTGATCGAGAACGGCGTCATCACCGACATGATCCCGATGGACGCGGTGAACGCGGCCGGCTATGGGCGCAATTTCCAGCGCGCGACCGGCGACAAGGTGATCGACGCCACGGGCCAGTATGTCATGCCAGGACTGGTCGAGATGCACGCCCACCTGCCATCGCCTAACGGCGACCTGGGACCGAAGGCGCTCGATCTCGTCTATCGCATTTATCTCGGCCACGGCATCACCACGGTGCGCGACGCCGGCACCGGTGCAGGCATGGCGCGGATGGCCGAGCAGCGGAAGCAGATCGAATCCAACCAGGTGGTCGGCCCCCGGCTGGTTCTCTGTCTGCGCTGGCCGCAGCCGTTGCGCGAATGGGAGATCGGCAACACGCCGGACAAGGCGCGGGCGATGGTGCGTGAGTTCAAGCAGGCCGGCGCCGACTGCATCAAGGTCTCCAAGAGCCCCGGACACTATCCCGACGTCATGGAGGCCATTGCCGACGAAGGAAAGAAGCTCGGCATGTTCACGATGGTCGACCTCAAGGTCTCTGAAACTGACGCGCGCGTCGCGTCGAACGCCGGCGTGCGCAGCATCGAACACTGGTACGGCATTCCCGACGCGGCGCTGGGTGGGTCACAGAATTTCCCCACCGACTACAACTACTGGGACGAACTCGATCGCTTCCGGTACGCTGGGTTGCTCTGGTCGGAAGCCGACAAGAACCCCGAAAAGCTCAGCGCGGTCATCGACCTCATGATCAAAAACGGGACCAACTGGGACCCGACCATGACCGTCTACGAGGACAACCGTGACTGGTGGCGGCGCGCCGGGCTGCCGGTGAAGGAAACGCTGATGCACCCGAGCCAGATCGCGGCTGGTCCGGACACCAGCGTGCACGGCTCGTTCAAACGCGAGTGGAAGACGTCGGACGAGATCAACTGGAAGAAGAATTTCGGCATCTGGATGAAGTGGGTGAAGACGTACCACGAACGAGGCGGGCTGCTCACGGCGGGGAGCGATGAGGGCGAGATCGGCGGCGTCGCGCTGATCCGCGAGCTGGAACTTCTCCAGGAGGCCGGGATTCACCCCATCGACGTGATCAAGGTCGCGACGACCAATGCCACGCAGGCCCTGGGCATGTCGGGGCAGTGCGGCGTGCGCGTCGGATGCCGCGCCGATCTCGCCGTCGTGAACGGGAATCCGATCGACAACTTCAAGGTGATGTACGGGCGGGGCTACGGGTTCTACGGCGTGGTTCCCCGGAACGAGCAGTGGAAATACGGAGGCGTGTCGTGGACCATCCGCGACGGCATCGTGTTCGACGCCCAGGCGCTGCTGCGCGAAGCCGAGTGGTACATCGAGCAGGAGAAGGCGCGGCTGAAGGGAAAGGCGGCGATGGACGGCAACGCACGGCACTGAGTCGCCATGGCTCGTGACCTGATCCTTGTTGCGGGTGCGAACGGCGCGCTGGGCAGCGCAACCGTCAGGCGGTTGCTGCAGGAGGGATGGCCCGTGCGCGCCCTGTCCCGTGACTCGAAAAAGCTCGAGGCGCTGGCGAGTCTGGGCGCCGAAACGTTCGCTGGCGACATGCTGGACCGCGCGGCCATGGATCGCGCCTGCCAGGGTGTCACACAGATCGTTTCCACGGCCAACAACCTCCTCGGCAAGGGTGCCCGGAGCTGCAATCGCATCGATGAGCCGATGTACCGGACGTTAGGCGCGGCGGCAAAGGATGCATCGGTGAGCCGGTGGGTGCACATTTCCGCCCGCAATCTGGCGGCGGACAGCCCAGTCGACTACTTCCGGGTCAAGCTCCGGGTCGAAGCCATCGTGCGCGAGAGCGGGGTCCCCTGGGTCGTGATCCGTCCGAGCGCGTTCATGGACATCTGGACCGGCGTGCTGTTCGGGAATCTCGATGAGCCGGCACCGGTCGCGACGATCTTCGGACGCGGTGACCGTGTCGTGAACTACATCGCCATCAACGACGTGGTGTCGTTCGTGCTCGCGATCCTCGGCGACGCCAGGGTGCAGAACGAGGTGATCGACATCGGCGGCCCGAGCGAAGTGACCTTTGTGGAGTTCTCGAAACCGATTCAGCAGGCGATGGGTGTGCCGCCGAAACGCAAGCACGTTCCGGCTCCTGTCCTGGGCATTGCTCGTTATGTCGCGCGTCCGTTCAATGAAGTGGCCGCCCGATTTGCGTCGCTGGGCTACTGGGCGACACTGTCCGACCGTCGCTTTCCCGAATGGCGCGCGTCAGCGACGCGGTTCGGCGTAGAGCCGATCACGATCGAACAGTTCGCGAAGCGTTACGCCGCCGGCGGGCGCTGACCGCCGGCTACCGGCGCGCCGACGGCCTCCCGCCTGGGGCAACGATCCGGCGGTCCCTCTTCACTCCTCGCTCTTCGCCGCCTCAACCGTGTGGTTACTGCCGACCTTCTCGTGGTTAGCGCGCCTGGCCGCCCGGATCTATTACCGGGTGAGGTTCACCGGTCCGGCCATTCCTGCCGGCCCGGTCCTGCTGGTGGCGAACCACCCGAATTCGCTACTCGACCCCACGCTTGTCGTGGCGGCGGGAAACCGCCCCGTGCGCTTCCTTGCCAAGGCGCCACTGTTCACTGACCGGAAGATCGGATGGCTGGTGAAGGCGGCGGGCGCCATTCCCGTCTACCGGCGCAGCGACGATCCCGGCCTGATGTCTCGCAACGAGGATGCCTTCCGCGCGGTCTTCGAGGTGCTGCGACATGGCGAGGTGGTGGGGATCTTCCCTGAAGGAACGAGCCACAGCGACCCGGCCATGGCGCCACTCCGCACCGGCGCCGCGCGCATCGCACTCGGCGCCTCCGCTTTATCGGGCCGCTCGTTCCCTATCGTGCCGATCGGCCTCTCCTTCAGGGCGAAGGAAACATTTCGCTCCGATGCCTTCGTGGTGCGCGGCTTCCCGCTGGCATGGGGCGATCTCGCGTCGCGTGGGCCGGAGGATGCGGACGCGGTTCGCGAGTTGACCTCACGCATCGAGGCTGCGTTGCGGGACGTGACGGTGAACCTCAATTCGTGGGAGGACAAGCCGCTGGTCGACTGCGCGGTTCGCATCTGGGAAACGGAGCGCGCAGCTCCGTCCCGCGACGCCGAACGGCTGTCGCGAATGAAATTCACCACGAAAGCGCTGGCCGATGTGAGAGCTACTGGAGACGAGGCCGGACTCGCGTTAGCCGAAGACGTCAGGCGGCACGGCCGGCGCCTGGAGAGGCTTGGCCTCCGGCCATCGGACCTTGTCGCGGACGTGGGAGCGGGCCGGGGTGTGAGCTGGGCGGCGCGACGATTTCTCCTGTTCCTGCCGCTCGGGGTTGCGTTCGCCGTCCTGGGAGCGGCGCTCTTCTGGGTGCCTTATCGGCTTACTGGAATGATCATCGACCGGTTCCGGCTGGAGCAGGACGTCCGCTCCACGTGGAAACTGCTGATCGGGATCGTACTGTACGCGCTCTGGCTAGCGGCGATGGTCGCCGTAACGGGTGCAACCTTTGGCATCTGGGCCGCGTTGCTCACAATGGTGGGTGTACCCACGATTGCACTGGCCGGTTTGCAGGTTCGAGAGCGCTGGGCGTCGGCGTGGGACGATGCCCGAAGGTTCTTCCTGCTCCGCGCTCGCCAATCCATGATAGAGAGCCTCCGGGAACGCCAGCATCTACTCGCCTCGCGCCTGGACGACTTGCTGGGGAAATACGCCGCTCCCCAGTGACCTTACGGTACTCGAACCGACTTCCTTCATCGGGACGCCATCGTCACATGGTTCACTTTTTCGCTGCCGCAGTTGCACTCATGCTCTGTGCGGCCACAGCCAGTGGGCAGGCACCTGGTTCCCGCTTCCGGCCCGAAACCGCCAGTCGCTCCGATATCAGGACGGCGGTCGCATTCATCGACAGCAACTTCCCGAAGCAGGTTGACGAGTGGATCCGCATCGCGCGCATCCAGGGGAAGTCGGGGCACGAACAGGAACGCGCCGCGCTCGTCCGGCGAGAAATGGAGCGCGCCGGACTCACGGTGTCCACCGACTCTATCGGCAACGTGACGGGACGCCGCGTGGGTGTGGGAGGCGGGCCAACCATCGTGTTCGCGGCGCACCTGGACATCGTCCACCCGCTCGGCACCAACCTTGAAGTCACGAAGGCGGGCGACACGCTCAAGGCGCCCGGCATCTTCGACAACAGCGCCTCGTTGGCCAACATGCTCGCCGTCATCCGCGCTTTGAATGCGGCCGGGGTCAAGACCAACGGCGACCTGATATTCGTCGCTACGGTGCAGGAAGAACTGGGCCTTCGGGGCATGGATTACTGGCTCGAGCACAACCCGCGCCCGGACATGCTCGTGGCAATGGACGGGGGACTCGGTCCAGTCAACTACGGCGCACTGGGGATCTACTGGTCGAAGTACCATTTCAAGAGCGACGGTTCACACACGGTCACGTCGCGCGGCAAGCCGACGCCGGTGAAGGCCCTCGCGGCCGCCGTCGCGAGGATCTACGCACTCACTCCGCCCTCGCTGCCTAACGGCGCCGTGTACAACGTCGGCCAGGTGCATGGTGGCGAGATCTTCAACGGCATCCCGCAGGAGCTGTACTTCACCATGGACCTCCGCTCGCCCGATCCGGTCCTTCTCGATTCGCTCGACCGCACCATTGACGGCATCGTGGCGGACGCGGCCAGAGCCGAGGGCGTTGAGTGGAGACGGGAAGTGGTGCAGCGGAACGGTGCCGGAGGAACCGAAGCGATGCTCAAGGAGCGGCGCCAGCACCCACTGGTACTGACCGCGATCGATACCTATCGCTTCGTCGGTATCGAGCTCCCCGCCGGGAGGGAGGCGGTTGCGACCGGATCGACCGACGCCAACGTCGGCGTGGTGCGCGGGATTCCGTCGATCTCCATCGGGCGCTCGTACGGCGGCAACCAGCACACGCTGAGCGAGTGGGCCGACTGGCCCAGCGCTCTCAAGGCGACGAAGATGGTGCTTCTCCTCGCGACTTCCATGGCCGGGCTCCCGGGGACCGGCGCCATCGTGCCCTGAACCTCCGACATCCAGGCCGAGATCATCGCCCGGGCCTGCTTGACGAACGACTCAGTCGATCATCTCGGGTTCGAGCACGCGCTCATTGCTGCCTTCTCTGAAGCAGTACATATCTCATCTCGTTGCTGAAAAGGACACATGCTCACAACCCGCGCCACCCCTGATGCCCCACGATCCTCTGATACGAGGCTCGCGTGGTGTCTCGTCGCGGTACTGGCACATGCGACGGCCTGCGCAGGGCCGAATGAGAGCGGAGATGGACGTCGATTGACGGTTTCCGGCGATCCGGTGTGCCGGGACTGTCGGATCGAGATGAAACAAGTGGTGGTCCTGGGCGACTCCAGTGACACTTCCAGTGTCCGTCCTGACGCCGTTGGGCGTGGGTGCATGGTCGGCAGACTTCTATCGGGCGAGTATGTACTGAGCGGCGTTGCAGGCGGAGGCGTACTGAACGTCTATGATGCCAGGGGCAAGCTCAGGCGGACAATCGGCCGGAAGGGTGCCGGACCTGGCGAGTTTCGCTCTCCGCTGCGTTTCGTTCCCGGCAATGGCGATTCGCTGTTCGTGGTCGATGATGGGAACGCTCGTATTCAGGTGGTAACGTCCACCGGCGATTACGTTCGCGTATTTCCGACTCGCGACCGATACCGCGGTTTCGCCCTTCTCCCGGATGATCAGCTGGTGATATTCCGGGTCCCATCGTCAAGGAACGATCGGCTCTTTCACCAGTTCGACCGGGAGGGCAATGTCCTTCGCTCATTCGGCGCGCCGGTGCAGCCGGACGGCTCGCTCGATCTCGAGAACTGGTTTGTTGTCGCCGCGCCTCGGGATCGCTACTGGACAGCGAGCATCTGGTCCTATGCGTTGAGCCGATGGTCAGGGCCGGATACGCTGGATCTCGAGATCGCGAGAAAGGTGGACTGGTTTCCGTCCCCCAGTGTCTATCCTGAAGGGATGTACGTATCCGTGCCCCCTCCGCCACTGCTCCTGCACGCCTGGGAGGACTCCAGCGGCAGGTTGTGGACCTACAGCGCCGTGGCGGACGCGAATTGGGTACCCGGCAAGTTTCAACCTTCACCCGAGTGGCAGGCGCGAACCTTCGATACGATGATCGAAGTCATCGATCTATCTTCCGGGGACTTGCTCGCGTCGCTCCGATATCCAACCCGACTGGGAATGGTCTGCAACAGCCCGTTGATGTACGGAGTTGAGGAGTTGGAGGACGGAGACCTCCGAACAATTGTGCTGGAGCCTCAACTGGTTCATCGCCAGTGAGCGTTCCCTTCGGCGCTCATTCGATCATCTCCGGTTCCAGCACTTTTTCCTCGATTCGCCCGCCGATGACGCTGACGTAATACACTTTCGCGCCGGCACGGGACGATACCACGCGCCGGACCTCGTTGTCTTCGAAGTAGATGCCGGCGTTGTTGTCGCAGGCATACCCGGGCTTCATCTCGCCCGCGAGAATCAGCTTCTGGTAGAGCGGCCGCCGTCCGGGTTCGGCATCGTAGTGCGGCGAGTGGCTGCCCCGGAGGAAGCCGAGGCACTTGACGATGGTCAGCTCCTTCGGCCGCGAGTCGGTGGTTCCCTCCTCGAACCAGCATAACGAGCCGGCGCTGGCGCCACCCAGGACGATGCCGCGGTCCCAGGCCTCGCGGAGGATGACGTCGATGCCCTGCGCCCGCCAGATCGCCTGCTGGTTGAGCGTGTTGCCGCCTGATGCCACGATGCCGTCGACCGAGAGGAGGACTTCCTCCCAGCTCCGCGTCTGCCGGGTACTGGCGATGAAGCTCTCCTGCGCCGAGGCTTCGACGTTCAGAGGGGCACAGGCACGGAACCAGGAGACGATGCCGCTGGCGCTATCGGCCGACGCGGTCGGAAGGTAGAGGAGTTTCGGTCGCGCCTTGCCGGTCAGGGTCGCCATGTACCGGATGAAGGGCGTGCCGAAACCGCCGCCGGCGATCAGGATCTTTCGCGTCGCGAGTGCGCCACGGACACGGGCCATGAAGCCCGCCATGGGGAATCGACCGGCGCCCATGGCCAGCGAACCGAGCGCTGAGGAAACGAGGAAGTCTCTCCGCTTCATGATGGGCCGATCCTTCTTGATGGGTCAGTTCGCGGTCCTGCGGTCTCGGCGTGCGAGTCCATCGCCGTCCTCGCATTCACCATTTCGCAGTGACCGCTCTGTGTAGCATGATAGCCGGTATCGAGAGATTGCCGGATTGGCAGTCACGAGTAAAGGGCCGCAACCACGTTCACGGTAGACCATCTCCTCATGAGACACTTCGTTCGCCTCATCGCCATCATCGCCGGCCTGCCGTTCGCCGCGCTCGCGCAAGCGCCGATTACGACTCCCAGGGCGGAATTCGGCCAGAACTTCGGGGACGATTACTTCCTCGCGAATTACCAGCAGATCGCGACGTACTGGCGCAAGCTGGACGCCCAGTCCGACCGCATGATCGTGCAGGAGATCGGGAAGACCGCCGAGGGGCGGCCGCACCTCATGGCGATCGTTACGTCGCCGGAGAATCATCGCAATCTCGAGCGGTATCGCCAGATCTCCATGAGTCTTGCGCTCGCACAGGGACTTTCGGACGACTCGGCACGAAGCCTTTCCCGGCAGGGAAAGGCTATCGTATGGATAGACGGAGGACTTCACGCCAGCGAAGTACTCGGCGCCCAGCAGCTCGGCGAAATGGTCTACCAGATGGTCAGTCGCACCGATCCCGAGACGATGCGGATCCTGGACAACGTCATCATCCTGTTCGTTCACGCCAATCCCGACGGCAACGACCTGCTGGCTGACTGGTACATGCGCAAGTCGAATCCAGCCGAGCGTAGTACCGCCGGTATTCCGAAGCTCTACCAGAAGTACATCGGCCACGACAACAACCGCGACTTCTTCATGTCGACGCAGGCCGAGACCGAGAACATCAGCCGGGTGCTGTACCACCAGTGGATGCCGCAGGTGCTGTACAACCATCATCAGAGCGGGCCCGCCGGCACCGTGTTCTGGTCGCCGCCGTTGCGCGACCCGTACAACTACAACCTCGACCCCATTGTGATTCTGGGGTATCAGGCGTTAGGCGCGGCGATGCACAGCCGTCTGGCGGCCGAGGGGAAGCCTGGTGCGACAATGCGGTCCGGCGGGCCGTACGATGGCTGGTGGAACGGAGGTATCCGCAACACGGCGTCATTCCACAATGTGATCGCGCTGTTAACGGAGATGATCGGCAACCCGACGCCGCAGCGGATTCCGCTGGTGATGAACCGGCAACTGCCGTCGGCGGACCTGGCGTATCCCATCGCGCCGCAGGAGTGGCACTTCCGGCAGAGTGTGGACTACTCGATCTCGCTGAATCGGGCGGTGCTGAACTATGCAGCCGGGATGCGTGAGGACTTGTTGTACAACATCTACGCGGCCGGCAAGCGTTCGATCGCGCGAGGGAGCACCGATACGTGGACGCCGAATCCGAAGCGGGTGGCGCAGGTGGCGGCGCGATTTGGCGGAGCCGGTGGTCGCGGCGGTCGAGGCGGTGGCGGCGTCTCTAATGAAGATGCGGCGTGGGCCGAGCTGCACCGGCCCGAGCTGCGTGATCCGAGGGGCTACATCATTCCGTCTGACCAGCCGGACTTTCCAACCGCGACCAAGTTCATCAACGCGTTGCGAGAGGTGAACGTCGCCGTGCAGCGCGCGACGGCGGACTTCACTGTTCAGGGCAAGACGTATCCGGCCGGGTCGTATGTGGTGATGACGGCGCAAGCGTTCCGCCCGCACGTGATCGACATGTTCGAGCCGCAGGTGCATCCGGATGTCTTCCCCATTCCCGGCGGTCCGCCCACTCCACCCTACGACAATGCCGGGTGGACGCTGGCGATGCAGATGGGGGTCAGCTACGACCGGATCCTGGATGGCTTTACTGGGCCATTCGAGCCGGTGACCGACTGGAACGCCAAGCCGATGGCGGGGCGCGTAACGAATGCGAACGGCGCAGCCGGGTTTGTCGCCAGTCGGAGGGTGAACGACGCCTTCATCGCCATGAACAGGCTGATGAAAGCGGGCGAGGAGGTGTACGCGTTGCGCTCGCCGCTCACGGTCGGCGGCACGACGCATCCGGCGGGGACCTGGTACGTCCGCACGAAGGGCACGACGCGCCGTCAGCTCGACTCGATCGCCACTCAACTCGGCGTGAGCTTCACCGGCGTCACTGCCCGGCAACCTGCTGGTGCCGTCCGCTTGCGCCCCGCGCGCATTGGCCTGTGGGATCAGTACGGCGGATCGATGGACGCGGGATGGGCGCGGTGGATTCTGGAGCAGTACGAGTTCCCGTTCTTGCGTGTTTTCCCGCAGGAACTGGACGCCGGAAATCTCAACGCGAAATACGATGTGTTGATCTTCGTTGGCGGCGGAATTCCCGGCGCCGGCGGTGGTGGGCGCGGCGGCGCTGGTCCGGCGCCTGACGAGGTGCCGGCGGAGTATCGTCCGCATATGGGACGCGTGAGTGCTGAGACGACGCTGCCGCAACTCCGCACGTTCATGGAGAATGGCGGCACAGTGGTGGCGATCGGTTCGTCGGCGCCGAACCTGGCGACGTTCCTCAAGTTGCCGGTCGAGGATCACCTGGTGGAGAATGGCCAGCCATTGCCGCAGTCGAAGTTCTACACGCCCGGTTCGGTGCTCGCAGCGAGGTTCGATACGTCGAGCCCGATCGCTCTGGGGATGGACGATCTGACGAATGTCTTTTTCGACGATAGCCCGATCTTTCGGTTAGG
>Ga0209640_10000571_pt1 | contig 28874 bp, 27 predicted proteins | sample RifCSP10_1_FD_184018 | JGI IMG/M metagenome (GOLD analysis project Ga0209640, IMG submission 184018) | Soil microbial communities from Rifle, Colorado - Rifle CSP2_sed 10_1 (SPAdes) (version 2) | ecosystem: Environmental > Terrestrial > Deep subsurface > Rock core/Sediment | place: Rifle... | reverse complement strand
AGGTGTGGCACTGACCGTTATTCGAAAAATAGAACAGGGTAAAGAAAACCTGAATCTGGAAAAAGTAAACCAAGTCCTCAAAATGTTTGGCCATACTTTAGCTCCAGTAAATGCAAGAGAATTATCCAAAAATGAAGATCAGAACGAATGAGAAAAGCAGCTATATATTATAAAGACTTCCTGGCGGGAATACTCACCGAAACGGATGAAGGGGAATACCACTTTCAATACGATGAAAATTTTATTGAAGAGCACCCAAAAGAAAGCATCAGCTTGACCATGCCGGTACAATCAAAAACTTATACCGAAAAACGGTTGTTTCCTTTTTTTGAAGGCTTGATTCCGGAGGGATGGTTACTTGATATCGCCTCAAAAAACTGGAAAATTAATCCAAACGATCGCATGGGCTTACTCCTCGCCTGTTGCCAGAATTGTATCGGAGCAGTAAGTGTTCAACCAATACCAAACGAAGATGTTTAAGAAATGCCTCTATTGTTACAAACCATTAGCCGACGATACTGCCGGGGATTTTCACGAGCAGTGCAGCTTAGAGTTTTTCGGCAGCAGACAACAACCAGTATTCGAGCATTCGCTAAAGCAAATGGTAGATCTGGCCAAAAATGTAGTGGAACGAAGCGTAGCAGTACCCGGAGTACAACCAAAACTATCCTTGTCTATTGTAAACGATACCATCCATGACGGAAACAAAGGCCGCCTTACGGTAGTCGGCGCTTTGGGAGGCAACTATATTTTCAAACCACCATCCGCACAATTTCCAGAAATGCCCGAAAATGAGCACGTCACTATGCGGATAGCGGAAGCTTTCGGCATCAATACTGTAATGTCAAGCTTAATCCGTCTGCAGTCGGGTGAACTGTCCTACATTACCAAACGCATCGACAGAACGGAAACTGGAGAAAAAATTCACATGCTGGACATGTTCCAAATCACGGAAGCTTTCGACAAGTACAAAAGCTCCATGGAAAAAATAGGCAAAGCCTTAGATGAATTTTCGGATAACACCTTGCTCGACAAAGTGTACTTTTTGGAACTGGCCATTTTCAGTTTCTTAACTGGAAATAATGATATGCATCTCAAAAACTTTTCGATGATTCACTCTGGTGACACCTGGACATTGGCGCCCGCCTATGATCTATTAAACGTGGCAATCGTAAATCCAGACGACACCGAGGAACTGGCCCTGACATTAGAAGGAAAGAAGAAAAAACTAAAATGGGAACATTTCAAAAGACTGGGTAGTACGCTTGGCTTGAATGAAAAACAAATAAAGGGAATGGCAAAACGGTTCCAAAAAAATAAACCCATAGCCATCCAGTGGATTAATAATTCATTCCTCTCAGATGCGTTCAAAGAAAAATACAAAGTACTATTAGAAGACAGATACCAAAGATTATTTGGTATCGATTAAGCAAACACTTTTTTTCATAAATTTAGGCTTCCCTAAAGTTTGATCAATAGTACTTTAGAGTGAATCAAAGCCATATCAAAGCCATATATAGAGTATGAGAATCGAAAACAAGAGGTTGTGTATCTACCCGAAGGACATACAACGCATTACAGGGAAGAGTTACCGGCAAAGCGTTAGAATGTTGCAAACCATCCGCAAAGAGCTTAACAAGCTCCAAAACGAATTGGTTAGCATAGAAGAATTCTGCCAATACACCAGCCTGAAACAGGAACAGGTAATGACCTTGATCGTTGACTAAAATCATTCTTGGAAATTGAAAACCGCAATACAACCCGTTCATTTTTTGGTTGTCTTTATGAGATTAATTGGACTTAAATCCGTAAATTTGATTCATACAATTTAAGTGCTAAATTGAGTCAAAAAAAAAGGGTGCATAATTCGGTGCACTCATTCTGAGAATTGTCTTTAAAGTCAATGAATACAAGGGGTTCATAATTTCACTTAGTCCCTCTTTCTCCGCAAAGGAAACCCGAAACGAAAGTTTCGGGTTTTTTGTTTTCAAGCCAGTGACAAAAGCTTGCTTGTAGGCGCAGGCTTGAAAACAAAAAAACAAACCAAAATTTATTTTGGTTCGGTTTCATTTGCAGGACTCCCCCTCTGGGATCTTGAAAAAATCCCTTTACTTGCAAGTACAGTACAAGCCCAAATATATTATGGTTTGAATCTCCCTCACAGGACTTCCCTACTCTTGGATCAGGAACTAATCCCTCTTTCTTCATCGCACAGGCTTTCAACAGAAATCTTAAAAACAAAGAAGCCTTTAAATAGCTGTATTTAAAGGCTTCTTTGTTATTTGTAATATGCAATTTTTTGCGACAAAGGCTCTCAGGTGGCCAATAAACAGACTTCTTTTTTTTGAATTGGTTTCTATTGCCTGCGAAGACATGGCAGACTCCAGCTGCACCACTATCCTATTATGCAACGCATTATCTGTTCTAATTTTAGTCCCGTATATTCGCAAAATTCTTCAATTGAAATTAATTGATGAGATGCTTTATTGAGATGCTTTTTCCCGAACTTTGGGATAGTTTTATGACACAACATACATGTTTTACTATGGGGTCTACTGAGGAGTCGGATTTCCTCCAAGAATGAGTTGTTCATTTACTATTAAAAATTGACCCTGAATTTTTGAACTTCAAAAAAATCAAATATCTTGATTATCATTGCGCAAATAAATTCAAAAAGTAGTTTCAATACATACTCCACCTAATAAAACATGCTCCATTCAATGACCCAATAACGGTCAGTGAATTGGATAATCTTTTTCAGAATATCCTTAACGCATTATTCAATAATGTATTTGCTGACAATTAATAATATTATAAATTTACTCCCTAATAACCTACACAACATAAAAACGACAATTGATTACTATTAAAAAATGCCAGAAGGACCAGCTTGATTTATTGTTTGAAACCGCCGTCCAAAGCTATAACGATACTTATCCATATCTGTGGCTGGATAAAGGAGCTTGGTATCTTGATGTGTTTTATAAAAAAGAAAACTTTAAGAAGGAACTTTCACAATCCAATACTTTTTACTTTTTGGTATATGACACACTCAAGATAATAGGCTATTTTAAACTAAATACTAGTGACTTAGCCTCCTATCCCGCATCGCACTGCACAGAAATAGATAAACTGTACCTCCTTAAAGGTTATGCTGGAAAAGGAATTGGAAATACCATCATGGAATTTATAATCTCTCTATCTGAAAAACAGCAGTGTCCAGTCTTGTGGCTTAAAGTTATGGAAAGCAGCCCGGCCAAATATTTTTATGAAAAACAGGGGTTTTTACAAACAGATAAAAGTTACTTGGATTATCCGGGAATGAAGGAGGAATACCGATCGATCATAACAATGATGAAAGAGATTAAATATTGATAAATATATAACATTTATTTCCGTTCGGCTGTTCCAGTCGGTCAACCTTATCTTTTCATTAGAATAATTTTCTGTTGCGATAAATTCTGTATACTTAATCAATAGGCTTCCCTTGTTCCCGTTCGTCATTTATCTTATTTCGGAACTAAAATCCTAGCTTTGAAACCCTTATTGGTTTGAGAATCAAAAGTAAGAATTCCATTTACTGCTTGGATACGGTTTTCCGCATTCTGGAGACCATTTTTTAAAATTAGTTTTTCCGAGAAACCAACCCCATTATCTGAATAATCAATTTTGAGTTTATTTTGTTCCATATCAAAACCGATGACCACAAAACTGCCTTGACTGTATTTTTTCATATTGACCATAAGTTCCTGTAATACTCTCTGTATGGCTATCTTTTTTTCTGTTTGAACTTTTGCCCAATCTATTGGGTTACCATTTTTAATAATAACTTCGGTACTACTACTTTTATAGCTATTGAGCATTTGTTTTAAATTCTGTTCAAAACATTCTCCAGTCTCTATGGGACTATTCACTTTAGAAAAATTTCGTGTTCTAACATATATTTTATCAAGATTATCCAGAAGATTCTCTTTTTTTATTGGATTCTGCAAATCTTGAGTTTCAGCAAAAGTCATAGCATAAAAAACATCATTAGCCAATTCATCGTGGAGTTCTTTAGAAATTCGGGTTTCCGCATTATAATTGGCTTCTAAGCGTTCCCGTTTGGTTTTAGCTTTGTAATAATTGATTATAAATACAATCCCGCCAACTAGCATGACAAATCCAAAAAACAACAAGTACTTTTGGTTCTTTTGCGTTTCAAGTTGCAAAAGGGTTTCCGCCCTTTGCCCCTTATATTCGATGTTTTCCAGAGTGGCTTTTCTGGAATCATATCTAATTTTAGCAAATTTATTTTTAGCATTATTTCGGACTTTTTTAATACTATCGTTTAGATTTACAAACAATAGGGCATAACTATTTATTCCTTTTTCTTGATTATATGACATTAAAAAAGCCAAGGCATCCAATCGTTCGTCAATGCTTTGATATTTTGTTGCTTCATTATAAGCATGTAGTGCATTCCATTTTGATTTTTGATAATCTTTATTTTGATAGTAATCCGCTAAATGCAAATAGCTTTCAATACTTCCATAGGAATCGTCAATTCCAGTTCTGATTGCTAAAGCCTGATTCATTAATGCTAGTCCCTTTGGAATCTGATTGTCTTTATAATAAGCAAATCCTAGATTGTCAATAATTCTAGCTTTTTTATTCTGTAATGAATCTAAAATAGCAGACTTTAAAAAGGGCTCCAAAAGAAAAATTGCCTCCTTATATTTTTTTTGTTCTATAAAGACATTAGCTATATTGTTGAGGGGCGTAAGCCTCACTATTGAATCGCTAGCAGTTTCCAAAATTTTATTGTAATAAAAAAGGGCATCATCATAGTTCTTGAGTTCTTTTGCTGCGATTCCAAATAAATTATTTGCAGCCAGCTGATATTGTAAATCATTGTTTATGTAAGGTAAAGCTTCGGTCAAAGTTTCTTCACTACTGTAGTAATCACCATAGGTCTGTTGGATATGTGCCATTCCAACTAGATTGTATGCAATATAACTGCTGCTGCCCTCTTCTTTAAATAATTCAGTAGATTTTAAATAATAATAGAAAGCACTATCCAGCTTATTATCTCTAGTAAAGGAATCACCTAATTCTGAATATTTCCGCGCTATATTTTTTTTCGAGGTTTCTTGTTCTTTAGAAGTATCGGTGCTTGTTTTTACACTTTCTTGACAAGATACCATAGAAAGCAAAAGCACTAAAATAAAAAACGGGGAACGAACCATATAAAGTTTCTTTGCCCGAAATTAGCAATTAATTGTAAACAAAGACTTATAATTAAGTATTTATTGGTGGTGTGATACTAATTACATCATCAGCGGGGCAATCAGTAGTCGCAAGAGTACTTGTATCAGAAAAAGAATCAGAACGGGTTTTATTGAATTGAAGACCTTTTTTTTGAACTCCAAAATCGTTTGCTTGAGTAGTTGCATTATCAATTGCATCGGCAGGCTCATACTTTAATTTAACCCCCACTTTATAATCTTCTAAAGTATTTTTCACCCTGTTTTTGCAGCGCCTCTTTGTGCCTCTATTTAATGCTAAAACTCAGCTGCAGATGATCCAAGCTGCGAATATTGGCGTAAAAGAAGATCAATTGTATCAGATGTCCTTATCGATGGTAATTTTGAATAAATATTGCTTTAAAGAAAAACAAAATCTTATATAATAATTATATATATATTTGATATACAGCGTATTACAAAATTTAAACTATCAATTGTCTTTTTCGATCGGGCAAAATAGGCGCGGCTTACGGATTGACTTTATTTAAATAACAGATAAAAGAAACCATATGGACATCATAAAAGTAATTTTTCAGATCGTGGCTGCTGTTATAGGAGGTTTGGCTGCACTACAGAGCGTGCTACTTTTCATCAGGTTGCGCTGGCCTGCACCAACTTTGTGGTTCCTAAAGCTCTATACATCGGCATTATCACCATTTCTTGCATTACTTGGTGTGTTATGCATTATTATGGGAGGCGTAAGCGGTTCTGTTTCTATCAGCTTGATTGGCCTATATGTCTTTTTTATCTTTTTGATACACATCATCCGGGTTACGCGGCCACCCCATTTTTCGAGCGGTTTTGAAAAAGCTTTCGGTTCGAATTGGGAAGCCCGAATAAATCCCAATCAAAAAAAATATTTTCTTCCCTGCCGTTTAGTACTAAAATTACCTACAGTGCCCAAAGCACGAATGGAGCAAAACATTTCATTCACATCCATTCCTGACACAGGCCGAAAATTATTGTGCGATTTATGGCAGCCGCCCGAAATGATTACCCCTTCAGGTTTGGCTTTTATTTATCTGCATGGCAGTGCCTTCTATTTCCTAGACAAAGATTTGGGGACTCGTCCGTTTTTTAACCATTTGGCTGCCCAAGGGCATGTGATTATGGATGTGGCCTACCGGCTGTCTCCCGAAACGGATATGATGGGAATGGTAAACGATGTGAAACGGGCGATTGTTTGGATGAAAGAGAATGCTGATCAGTACAACGTCAATCCCGATCGCATTGTGGTCGGTGGCGGTTCGGCAGGCGGACATCTGGCCATGCTGGCTGCTTATACGGCCGACAATCCCCTGTTCACGCCTAAGGAATTGCAACGAAAGAATATCAGCGTATGCGCAGTGATTTCAATTTATGGAACTTCTGATCTAGAGGCCGTGTATTACCATACCAACCAACATTTGACGACAGGTTCCGTTCCAGGTAGACCAAAAAAAAAGGTGCCCACTAAAATGCCTCAATGGATCATAACAAAAATGGGGAAGGAATACCATCGCCTTGGTTTTTATAAAGGTTTTGAAAAGGCGGGAGCTTTAGCCCCCCTTTTGGGCGGGCATCCAGATGAATGTCCCGAAACCTACGCTCTTTTCTCAGCAGTAACACATGTAAACTCGGACTGCCCTCCTAGCTTGTTGATTCATGGTGAAGACGACATCATGGCTCCGGTAAAATCCACCCTTTTACTACACCGCCGTTTGGCGGAGAAAAAAGTGCCCACGGTAATGCATATTTTACCGCAAACCGACCATGCCTTTGACCTTCAGTTGCCCAAAATATCTCCTTCGGCACATAATGCAATTTATGATGTGGAACGCTTTATGGCACTGATGATGTAGGAACAAAATTTTACTTGCAGCGAATAAAAGTCAATAAATAATAAAAAGAAATAGTGTGGAAACAACAACATTCAAATACCCGAGAAAAGAAGAACAAACACATCAGAATGTTGTTCAACCGCAATGGCAGCGGATTCTGCTGCTTTCCGTTCTTGGTTTCGAGGCGGCAGGCTGCTTGTTGGGCGGCAGCCTTCTGGTAGCCGCCCCGGATGGCAGCTATATGGATATGCCTGTCGACATCATGCATGGTGTCTTCAGTGACTTTCTGATTCCCGGCATCCTCCTCCTTGGATTGGGAATTATAAATGCGGTCGCCTTTTTCGCGGTCTTTCGCAAAAAGCCTTCCGACTGGATTATGGCTGGTGTCGCCTTAGGCGGACTACTCTTTTGGTTCTGGATTGAAATTGCCATTCTGCTGGAATTCCACTGGCTGCATGCCATTTGGGGGCTGCCTGTTGTCGCGGGTTTTCTATCGATCTTTTCTCTTGTTCCTTCCCGACAAAAAACATTGAGGCGTGCAGCACTCTATTGTGGCATCCTCTCTTCACTCCTCTTTACCGCCATAAATATCATCGTGCCAATGCACTATCCCGGCTATGACTGCGCTTCGCAAGTCCCCAGCGAGCTCTCGGCCATAGGCGCCCCCACACGGATGTTATGGTCTGTGCTGGCCTTCCCTTATACGTTTCTTATGTTAGCCTTCGCCTGGGGTATTTGGAAATCGGCAGGTGAAAATCGCGCACTGCGCACCACTGGAATTTTGCTATTAGCCTACGGTGCTCTGGGGTTCCTATGGCCGTTCGCTCCCATGCACCAGCGAGAGCTGTTGGCGGAGGGTGGCGGAACATTTTCAGATACCATGCATATCGCTCTTGGTGCGGTGACCAATATCCTATATCTGGCCGCTCTGGGCTTTGCCGCAACGGCAGTCGGAAAGCGGTTCCGGATGTATTCCATCGCTACATTCGTGGTTCTTCTTTTCTTCGGTATCCTGACATTCATGGATGCGCCGAAGCTCTCGACAAATGAACCCACGCCAATGATCGGGCTTTGGGAGCGCATCAACATCGGTGTTTTCCTGCTTTGGGTAGTGGTGCTGGCAATTGTCCTTCTGCGCGCAGAAAAAAAGTACGGCGGTCTTAATGGCAGTTTGTGAGATGTGGGTTGTGAGTTATGGGTTGTGAGGAGTGAATGGCGAGGAGTGGATGGTGAATGGTGAAAAGCGCAAACAATTTGTTTATTTATAGAATTAAACTGCTTTTGTAAAAAATTTACTTAGTGGAACTAATATAAAACAAATGAAAGTACTATTAGAAAACGGTAATAAGCAAAAGTTTACCGCCGTTTCTTATTTTATAGGTTCTGGCGATTCTTATAAAAGCCTATTACCAAAACACGCTTCAGCATCTCCCCATTGCATGCCTGTCTCTCGTGTTTCACTCGACTCCGATACAATTCCCTTTAGCCAAGCCTCAAATACATGGCCTATTATTCCAGTGCACAAACATTAAAACAGAAAAGAAAATTACTTCCTTAATTTCCGGCGCGCATAAGAGCTTCCGAAAAGCGAGAAATTAATAAATCCCCTTTATAAAATAAAGTTTCAAAGCGATTCCCATCTATTTTCGAATTCCTAATTCGGAGTCGCTGAATTCTTCTTGTTGCTCCGTTTGGAAAGGGCGCAACTTCCGGTTGATCTCATTTGCCATATAGTCCTGAAAAACCATTATAAAGACCAGTTATCCGTACTGCTATACAGTTATAACTTTTCGGTTTTCAGTTAAAGGAAATCCTCTTTACTTTATACCATATTTTGATAATTTATTATTTAAGATAATCCTAAATTTCAATCTGACAAACATTAAAATATTTTCAATTTTTATATAAAAAACCAACCTTAAGACAAACTGCTTCAACCATTACCTGCCTCGTTTGCTTACTGAAAAACCAATCAACACAAAAAAACAAATGAAACTCTTACTTAAATCTTTATTACTGTCCTTTATTGTATCAGCTATTGCTTCCTGCACGACGGATGACCTGGCCAGTTCTAATCCAGAGGCTACTTTTAAAGCTAACTTAAGCGACGGAAGTGGGGCCTCTGCCACTTCAAAAGCGACAGAAACGGTCATACTTAGCTTTGACACTATTACAAAAACATTCTCACTTACCGGAATAACAGCGGATTACGGTTATATTAGCAAAGGGAGTGTTGAAGCCGATGAGCCGCCAGTTTTTATTTTGTCAGATTTAAACACTCGAATGACTTACAAAAGTGCTCCTTTAAGTGCAACCCAGGAAGCGGATCTCAACGCCAATATGTATTATATTAGTCTTTACAGCAGCGCTTTTCCGAAAGTTCAAATAAGCGGACAGCTCATTAAGCAAGTGCTAGGATCAGATGCTCCGCCCGCTCCTGCACCTACTCCTGCACCTGCTCCTGCACCTGCTCCTTCCCTTCCACCTGCTCCTCCTGGCAATTAGCGAATTTTGGGGTTTATTGCGGCTGGGAAATACGCGAGGTATACATCTACTTTAATCACGCCCGCAAGCTTGTCGTGGCCGCCCGAGTTCCGATAATTGGAGTGACATAGTACAATAATTCGTCTTTAACGTCAGCGGCGGAAGGATCTTTTGAGACAAAATCTCTGTGAAATTCTCAGACATATCTGCCACTGGAATTTCGTTTTCGTAAAAAGTCAATCAGGACCGCAAGAAATTTGTCTTCAGTTTTTAAGCCAACGCAATTATAAGGTATTACAAAGCAAAACACAGTTCCATTGCAAAACTGGCTTGCATAGATACCTAAAACTATTTTGCAGCCCGCTTCTGTCATCAGATTAAAGCTAATCGAGATAAAAAATTCGCAAGGATTTAGATTCCACAATTATGGAGAGTCCACAGATCAGTTGAAATCCATATGGCGCCAGGGCGTGCATGCAGCTTTACGTAAATTTCTAAAGGCCAAACACTCCTACAACACTTATCAGCCTTACAATCAATCTCATCAATGTACGACCTTCAGCTTAAATGGCATAGTACTTGTCATTATATAGGAAATCAAGAAAGGAAAAAAAATTACTTTTGTAACATTAAGTTAAGGTGTTGATTGTACCGCTAGATAGAATTCTATTAGTCGGGGGCGATGAAGAATCAATAATTAGTGCAGCTGAGCTGGGCAGCTACAGAATCTATTAGATATGAAATAGTAATTATCTAGCCCAACAATCTGAGGTGATTTTAATACCAAGACAACAGTAAGGGAAATTAGTTCTCACTTATGCCTAAATAAAGTACGACTATTACTTTTGCTTCAAAAATAAAACAGAATTTTTACCGTACACTCAATTTATATGCTATATTAAAATCTTATAACAAATACCGCCTATGACGCCTATTAATGCAGTAATCATAACCGAAGAAAAGGATAGCTTACTAATTCTAAAAAAATTTGAGGAAGAAAACTTTATGATTATAAAAATAATTGGCGACGCAACATCGGTAATTGATGGGATTAATGCAGTAAAGTTGACAAAACCTGACGTCATTTTCTTAGATATTACTCTAAAAGACAATACTTTTTTTGAAATGCTCGAACAATTGGAATTTAGCGTTCCAAAACTTGTTTTTATTTCTGCTAATGAAAATTATGCCGTTAAAGCATTTAAACACAACGCAATTGATTTCATCTTAAAACCCATCGATTTTAACGCTATTATTTTAGCCGTTTACAAAGTTATCAAAAGGAACGAAATGGAGCATTCGTATCAAAATCAAAAAATTAATGACATTAATATTCTGAACTCCTTTAATCAAAATAGTGATTACCTAGCCATTTCCTCATTAGATAAAATCGAACTGATCCATATGTCGGAAATACTTTTTTGCAAAGCAGACGGAAAATACACTTATTTTTTTCTGCTTAATGGCAAAAAAATAATGTCCAGTAGAAATTTAGGGGAATATAGCAACCTTCTGGACAACAACTATTTTTTTAGAATACATCATTCTTTCATTGTTAACCTGCGCCATATCATTAAAATTTCAAAGAAAGATGGTTATTTCTGTGAATTTTCAAACGGATCAATTTTGCCTGTCGCCAAAAGACGTCAAGATGATTTTAATAAATTCATAAAGCTTAAGGAATAATGAAAAAGCAAAACCATTGGATTTTTTGTGCTTTTCCTCAAACCATTTTAAAAAGTAATGATACTTATGAAAACTAAAATATTAATTGTCGAACACAACCTCTCTGCTGTTTCATTGATTCAGCAGGAGTTGAATATGGGCTGTGTCAATTATATATCAAAAATGGTGCGGACGGAAAATGAGTATGAAAAGGCGCTTCATAATTTCAAGCCAGATATTATAATTTCAAATTATTTCCTTCCATCTTCTTTTGAAGGTATCACTGCATTTGAATTGAAAGAAAAACTAGCGCCGCAAACGCCGTTTATTTTTGTGGCAAAAGACATTGATTTAGAAAATGCGATAAAACTCATAAAGATTGGAGTGACCGATTTAGTGTTAGCAGAAAACATCAGCAGCTTAACCGATAAAGTGAACTGCGCCCTAAAACAAGCTAAGTATGCTGTATTCAATCAATCAGAAAAAAAACGCACCGAAGAATTATGGCAGAATGAAGCCAAATTTCAGGCTTTGTATGAAAATAGTGTTGATGGAATCCTTCTTACTGTAACCGATGGACAGATTCTGGCAGCAAACCCCGCTGCCTGTAAAATTTTTAAAAGGACCGAACAGGAAATTATTGATGGTGGAAGATTTGGTCTTGTAGATAACAGCGACCCTCGGTTAAAATCAATGATAGCAGAGCGCCAACGCACGGGATGGGTAACAGGAGAAATTACATTGGTTTATAAAGATGGAAGTAAGTTCCCGGGTGAACTAACTGCGGCAGTATATAATGACAAGAATGGCGAACGGCGAACCTCGATGATTGTACGCAATATATCGGAACGAAAGGAGGCAGCGCAAAAGCTCGCACAATCTGCCAATGATTTACAGCAGGCATTACATGACCGGAACAAAATATTGGATTCCACCTTGGATGTGATTTGTTCCTTTGACGAAGAAGGACGATTTGTTAGCGTAAATGCTGCATCAGAATACCTTTGGGGCTATAAACCCGAGGAATTAATGGGCAAAAAATATATCGATTTTGTATTTCATGAAGATATTGAAAAGACCCGTAAAACAGATATCTCAATTAAAAGCGGCTTGCCCGTTACTGTTTTTGAGAATCGATACATTAAGAAGGATGGCTGCGTTGTGCCTATACTTTGGTCCTCCAGATGGGATGAAAAGGGCAAAAAGAGTTATGCCATAGCCAAAGATGCCACCGACAAACAAAACTTAGAGAAAGCATTTGAAATTGAAAGACAGCGCTTCCATGATTTGTATTCACAGGCGCCTTCCTGCATGGGGATTTTAAAGGGTCCCAACCATGTCTATGAATTGGCAAATGAGCTTTATTTACAATTGATCGATAGAACAGATATCATTGGCAAAACCGTAAAAGAAGTATTGCCAGAACTGGAATCACAAGGGATTTTTGTGTTTTTGGATACCGTTTATCAAACGGGTGAAACTTTTTCGGCCAATGAAATGCTCGTTCAATTTGATCACCATGGAAACGGAAAACTGGTGGATACCTATTTAAATTTCATTTATCAGGCACATCGGGGTACGGACAATAATATTGACGGTATTCTTTTCTTTGCCAATGATGTAACGGAGCAAGTCCTATCACGCAAAAAAATTGAGGAGAGCGTGCTGCGCTATAGTTCTCTGATAGAACAGGCAAGTGATGCCATCTGTATTATTGATGTTTCGATGAAAATTACAGATGTAAATCACTATGCCTGCCTGAAGTCTGGGTATTCTAGAGAAGAGATTTTACAGCTTTCCCTTGAGGACTTTTTTTTAGCAGAAGACCTTATGGCAAATCCCTTAAAATTGGATGCCTTGAAGGAAGGGAAAACCGTCAGGGACGAACGAAGAATCAAAAGAAAAGACGGCACTTTAATTGACGTGGAATTATCGGCAAAAATGCTGAAAGATGGCAATACGATTCTCTTTGGCCGTGATATGACCGATCATAAAAAAGCGCAACGGGCCTTGATGGAAAGCGAAAAAAAATACCGTCAGATAGTGGAAACCGCAAAAGAAGGAATATGGCTGATTGATGAAAACCACAAAACCACTTTTGTTAACGATAAAATGTGTCAAATATTAGAATATACCCAAAAAGAAATGATTGGAAAGGAGATCTTTTATTTTATGGACGAAGAGGGAAAGCAACTCGCCACCAAATTAATGGAGGGTAAAAAAGCAGGTAAATCTGACAACAGAACCTTTAAATATATTTCTAAATCGGGTAAAGAAATTTGGGCAAATGTTGCCGCAAATCCGTTTATAAGTGAAACGGGGGAGTATAAAGGAGGTATGGCCATGGTTGCCGATATCACCAAAATTAAAAAAGCGGAACATGCCCTGAAGGAAAATGAAAAAAAATATAGGTACTTATTTGAAAACAATCCAATGCCCATGTGGATAACGGAATTAAATACTTTTAAATTCCTTGATGTAAATAAAATGGCCGTCCTGCAATATGGGTACAGCCGAGAGGAATTCCTTTCTATGACTGCAATTGACGTAAGACCGCAGCAGCACAAAGAATCGTTTACGGAGTTTAATGATTCTTTGCTATATGAGCCAGAAAATTTCTACAAGGGAATATGGAATCATCAGAAGAAAAACGGAACCGTCTTTCCGGTTGAAATTATTGCACATGAAATCATTTATGAAGGAGTTCCGGCACGGTTTATTCTTTCAAATGATATCACCGATAGAAGAAAAGCAGAGCTAAATCTAGAAAAGCGCAATAAGGAACTCATCAAAACCAATTCAGAACTGGATCGCTTTGTATACAGCGTTTCCCATGATTTGCGATCTCCCCTAACCTCCGTTCTTGGTTTACTTTCTTTTATTGAAACGGAAAGTCTGGAGGCCGATACCCTTGAACATGCAGGAATGATACGCGATAGCATCAATCGTTTGGATGACTTTATTAAAAATATTTTAAGCTACTCGCAAAACAACCGAAGCAGCTTGGAGATAGAAAAAATACTATTGCAGCAAACCGTTATCGATGTTGTCGAATCGCTTCAAAGCATGAAACAGGCCCAAGGAATTGTTTTCGATATTGATGTCAAGGAACACTACCCTTTCTATTCAGATCGCCAGCGTTTTAAAACCATCATCGAAAATCTAATTTCTAATGCGATAAAGCACCATAAAAATAGTGTCTCGGGCAGGTACATAAAAATTACCGGCCGCTATGACAACGATAAACTTCAACTCACAATAGCTGATAACGGGATCGGGATTGCGCCAGAAAACCATCAAAAAATATTCGATATGTTTGTTCGCTTGTCAGGTAAAACAGATGGTTCCGGTATTGGCTTATATATCGTTATGGAAACCATAGAAAAACTTGAAGGCTCTATTGAGGTTAAGTCCGAGCTAGAAACCGGAACTACATTTATTATTACTCTAAAAAACTTAAAACCATGATAGAAGAATTAAAACCAAAATTTCAAACGGTGATGATCATCGATGATAATACCATTGATCTTTATATCTCATCACGCCTGATCACTAAAAATTATTTTGGCAAAAAAGTATTGGAGTATTCCAATGCTATGGAGGCGTTACAATATTTGCAAGAAAACCAGAATAATAGCATAATGCTGCCTCAGGTAATTTTTGTAGACATATATATGCCCCTGATGTCCGGTTTCGAATTTTTAGAGGCATATGAAAAACTCCCACTCGATTTTAAACAAAATTGCCGAGCGTATGTTATTTCCTCCACTATTGATGACGACGACATTGGCCGTGCCCGAAGAGATAAAAACGTTATTTCCTTTCAGGTAAAACCTATCAATAAGGAATTCCTTGACCGCATTGTAGTAGACTAATAGCTGATCGCTTGACTATAATTGTCAAATGCCTACTTTTATAAAACATTATCGTGAAGATCTAATTGAAAAAAAATCAACGCAGAAATTCGAAACATTCAAAACTGAATCTGAATCGCTAATTAAAAAAAGGTGTCAGAGTAGCCTGAGCAAGACACCAAAAATCAACTTTAGGGCTAGAGAAACTATTAAAAGAATTTAGAAAGTGGAAGGGGGCAAAAAAATAGATTTGCTTCCAATTGTCAGTCCTTCGGATTTTATGAAGAGTTTTTTTATACTTCCCTAGCCCATCAAAAAACCGTCTCTTACAGTCTTCTAGGTCATTTCTATTATTTCGTTAAAGATATAAATTCGGCTTTATTTTTTTTGTCTTGAAATTTTCCCGAATAATGAGCCGTAATTGTGCTTGTATTAGTGTCTTTGATGCCGCGAGAAGCTACGCAAAGATGTGTCGCCTCAATAATTACTGCAACATTGTCTGATTGTAAGGCCTCTTTTAAACCTTCAGCAATTTGATTCGTTAATCTCTCTTGAACTTGTGGTCGTTTTGCATAATATTGTACTAAACGATTTATTTTAGACAAGCCAATTACCTGACCATCAGAAATATAGGCTACATGAACTTTTCCTATAATTGGCACAAAGTGGTGCTCGCAATATGAATATAAAGTGATGTCTTTTTCGATCAGCATTTCGTTATATTCATACTTATTTTCAAAGAGTTTCCCTTCCGGTTTATTTGCCGGATTCAAACCGCTAAAAACTTCTTTAACATACATTTTTGCCACTCTAAATGGTGTTCCACTTAAGCTATCGTCGCTTAGATCTAAACCCAAAATGTGCATTATTTCCCTGAAATGATTTTCTATCAGTTCTATTTTCCTATTGTCGTCCATATCGAATGCCCCGACACGCATTGGAGTTTCCAATGAGGTTCCAACATGTTCTTCGCCTATTAATTCAAGTAAATCTTGTGTCGTACTCATATTGCTGATTTCTTTAATTTATCCATTACATTTTCTACCATTTTGTCGCAATAAATTAGATTAAATTCATAAATATCTTCTGTCGAATATGATTTCTCCACTTCTTTTCTCAACATTGATTTTGCTCTATTTAATCTAACTTTTACGTTTGCTTCACTAATATCCAAAGCATCCGCAGTTTCTAAAACATTTAATCCATTGACTTCCCGCAAAGAAAAAACCATCCTATAGTCTAATGGAATTTGTTGCAATGCATTTTCTATCACACCGCATAATTCGTGGTTGATTACAGTTTTGTTCGTGTCCGTATGTTTATGGTTTGAAAACATTGGTGTCGCTATTTCGTTTATTTTGGCATTAATTATGTTTTTTGAACTCCATCTTTGTTGCTTTCTGAAACAATTATTGAGCATTATTTTTATAATCCAAGTTTTGAAAGCGGAACGATTTTCAAATTTTGACAAGCTTGTAAAAGCATCAATGTAAGAGTCTTGCATCAGGTCTTGCGTATCTTCATGGTTGTAATTGTAAGAACGACCAACTTTATATAAAAACGGATTATACCTACGAATTATAATTTCAAATAATTCAACTTCTCCTGCCCCAATTTTTTGTACAACTTCTAAATCGGTATATTTTTCAAATGCTGTCATAGCTATTTTTTGTTGATTATTTAGGCTACAAATTTAGCTATTCTTGCCATTGAAAATGCTGAAATTGCCATCACAAGGTCTCGAACTGCAACATCTACATAGCTAAAACTCACCAAAAGTGTTAATGCAATTAATGCTAACCAGGCGCTAACAACATAACCACCAATTTCTGTTTTTATAAAAACAACTATTCCTGCCACAATTTCAATAACTCCGACTATGATCATAAATGTATGCGCAGAAAACGGTAACATTCCGGTAAGTGTTGGGTTGATATATTGTTCCCAGTCGGTTAATATATTCGTGAATTTGTCTAGACCTGCAACAATAGGCAGTAATCCAAAAGTGAATTTTAGTAAGATAAATGTTGGTTTGATCGCTTGTTGTAAATTTGTACTTTCCATATTTTTCAAAAATTTTAATTGTTTTAAACCAATATCGGCTTATATAACATTAGAGTTTGCCTGAAATGAAAAGGTTACAAATAGTTTAGGTTTTTATTGAATAAGGTCTTTCTATAGAACGTTTTTGGGCTTTGCATTGATTGATTTGAACTTGTCTCTTATGCCCGCTAAGGCAAAACCCATGTTATGGACCCTTAACAAGAAAATTGTATTTGTCCATAAGGCTTGTTGTCCGAAAAGCAGTTTAGTTATTGTCAAAATGTTCGCTTTAAAAATGGAAACAACGGTTAATGGATAGTTGTTAAGCAAATATTATTACACGGTATTGGCGGAAGTTTCTTCCATATTTTCAAAATGTTCAATTAATTTCCTTCTATCAGCAGGAATTTCTTTTGCTTTTTTTAAATCATAATCGTAACAAGCAATAACGGCTTTTCCCTCAGCAACGATTTCTTCTGTACTGTTATCATCTGTATTTTTGGTTATCTTCCAAGACAAGTCAAAGCTTTTAGTCCCCAATCGGGAACATCTCGTATGGACATTGATTTTGTCCTCAAAAGATATAGCTTGTCGGAAGTCAATATCAAAATGCGCCATTATCAGTCCTTTTTGCGAGTGCCAATCTGTATTTACACCTACGACACTGTCAAAATATTGCAGTCTTGCATATTCTACATATGTAAAATAATTTGCATTGTTGACATGACCCATCATATCTAGATCTTTAAAACGGACTTGAATTTCTACTTTATGTTTGAATGAGGACATTATATACTATTTAATTTTAAAGTTTAGGTTTTTCGTTCAAATATAAAGAATGAGTGCAAACATCCCAGTGGGTTTTGAGACTAAATTTAGCATTATATTTTTGATTACAGTCAAATCACCAGCAATACAAGCCCATTTACAAATTATTGCGAACTCCATTTTATCATTGCTATCATCGGATGATAGTGATTTTATACCTAGTATTCAGGTATGGACAACCAATTCCAACAGTTTAAAGTATTAATTTCCAGTTCAGGAAAGTCGATACAGCACTGAAAACAAATGAGAATAGCTATCGAAAACAGCAGTAAGCAAAAGTTTACCGCCGCTTTTTATTTTATAGGTTCTCCTAATAATTTGATTTTGTTTCTACATCCGCTATGCGGAGCGTATTCCCATATCCTTGCGCTGCATTCTTCTCGCTCAAGGCTCGATCTTCGCTAGCAGCTGCAAAATAAGATCTCGCATCGCTTCATTGATTTTCACCAAGGCTTCCTCGACGGTAAACCATTGCGCCTTGTCTATTTCGGGGAAAGTTTTTATGGTTCCTGACTTTGGTGGCCATTCGATTTCAAAAGTATTGCTTACTATGGTATCCGCATTAATATCCCCCTCTAAAGCCCAGGTATAAACTATTTTGCCTGATTTTAATTTTACCGGAGAGAGTTCTGTAAAGTGTCCCTCTAAACGGGTAGCGGTTTCTTCTTCAAATTCTCTGATAGCGGCATCAAATGCATTTTCTTCCTCAGTAAATTCTCCTTTTGGTATTGACCAATGTCCTTTATCGTTGCCCTCCCAAAAAGGACCACCGGGATGTACCAACAGGATATACAATTGGCCGTCAATTCTTTTATACAAAAGTATTCCAGCGCTTTTCTTTGACTTCATTCTTATGATATATTTAGCTGTAGCCATACCTTTACGACATCATTATGACAAAATTTATCGCAATAGTTGGCGGATTTTTTTTATCAGTACAGATCCAAAACCGGGTATGCATTATCTATTTCTGTAATCTGTTTCTAAAACTGCAACGGATAAAAAAAATAGCCTAATTAATAGTTAAAAACCTTATTTACAATTACTTCTGATATATTATTTGTATCTTTGAGTGTGTTTTTGATTAATCACTTGAGTAAAGCCCTCTGAAAAGAGAAGATTATTCAAATAGTCATTTCATGCTCAGCGGGTGTGATTTGATAAATGGTAAATCAGAATCACAATCGGAGGCCCTTTAAAAAGGCCTCCTTTTTTGTTCTGTGTCACTGCAACTCATGCTGCCATTTACGCATTAAAATAAAATTGGCCAACACGTTAAAAAACTATTGTAAGGCATATATCATTTCATCAACCATCGATAATGATAATATCGCTCGCGCGAACGGAGATAAAAATGTAGTTCGCTTTCAGGTAAAACCCATCAATAAGGAATTCCTTGACCGCATTTGAATAGACCAAGAGTTTATAGCTTGATTTTTTTCGTACAAACTTCTCGGGATTAAGAACAAGACATTGACATATTATAACTTGCCAGTGCCTTCACAAACGATAAAGCCTGATTTTGTGTTGATGGCTTATCTTTTCAATTAACGTAGTTATAAAGCTCTATTGTCAATATTTTATATCCTTGGGGATTCAAATGCAATTCGTCTTCCAGATACAAACTTGCCTTTGGTTTTCCATCTTCATCCAACAATTTATTCCAAATTTTCACGATATGATTGTTCGATTGTTTTTTTAAATATTTTTCAATTTTACGATTCGCATCAATCATCTTATTTCTCATTTCCCAACGCGACGGACTTGGTTTTATGGCCAAATAAACAATTGGAATTATTGGGAATTTCAAACGAATATCTTGATATAGTTGTTTGAATCTTTTGGCAACCTCTTTTCCGCTTACCTTAGGATAGTCATTGGCAATATCATTTTCGCCGCAATAAATCACTATTTTCTTGGGATGGTATGCAAATATTATTTCATCTTCATAATTTATTAAATCTACTAAGGTCGAACCTCCAAATGCTCGATTTATGATTTTGTTATTGTCGAAATCTTTTCGCACTTCATCACCCCAAATAGTAAAAGTAGAACTACCTATGAAAAGTATGACATCTTTTTGAGGCGGATTAACTTTATCGTAATTTCTGAATTTTATAATGTCTTCATAGTATGGTTTTTCTTGAGCTTTACTTTGGATAAAGGAAATAAGAGCAAATACTAAAACAAGCGTTTTTTTCATAATGATTAGATTAAATAGTTCTTCTGTCATTTGTTAAAAAATATTCTTAGTACATTTATATAAATGCTGGACTATACATTGTTTCACGATACTTTGATTGATTTATGGCAACTATCCTACAATTTTTTAATCATTATATTTCTGTACCAAACGGCTGCACCATGATCCTGCAGGGCTATTTTTCCGGTTCTGAAAGTCCCGAATCCGGGCATCTCTTTAAATTTGGTTGCATCAATTAAACCTTTCCAATTTCTGTCCCAGATTGTTGTAGAGATCACCTTTACATCATTTAAAAACACCCTCAATTTGCCGTTTTTACTTATTATTTCCAATTGATTCCATACGCCTTCAGGTTTTGCCACATCCTTATTACAGGATACTAAATCATACAAATCGCCAGCTCGACATTTATCTATCTTGCCATCCTCATTATTTTGGTTATCGGCAACTTGACATTCGATCCCTGTCTGCCATGGGTATTCGTATTGTTTTCCTTCTTGGACATAAAACATGATACCACTGTTTCCTCCCTTAGAAATTTTCCATTCTATTTTAAAATCGAAATTTTCAAAAATTTTGTCATAAACAATATCGCCGCCATTTGCGGTTTGCCAACCTTCCTTTTTTGAAGAATCCAAATGTAAGGTTCCTCCATCCACTTTCCACGCTGAACCTAAAATAGTCTTGTTGAAAGTATGCCAACCGATTGTAGATACACCATCAAATAATAATTGCCAGCCTTCCTTTTTTTGTTTTTCCGTAAGTAAATTAGTGTCATTTGCGAACGTTTTTTTTTGCGCATTAGCACTCGCAATCATACAAAATAGGCTTACGATTATTGCAGTTGTTTTTTTCATATTATTCCTTGTTTTTTATTTCATTTGATAAAAATTATCTACGCCCATGACTTCTCCCCTTTTTTGTATGGGATGCTTCCTTCATATTTTCCCGGCACCGGTTTATAACGTAGCACTTGTGTAGCCCCTGCCTCCGAGGTAAAAAAGCCCAATAAAGTTAATTGCTTCATCATAGTGAAATAATGTATCGCTTCCTCTTCTCTTTTTTGCCGGTTGTATTTTTTGGCATCGGCATCGATAACGATAAGCAACTCTTGTTTCTGCGTTTTAGTTATTTCCATGAATGAACTTCCAAACTTATTTTCGGAGGCTTCATTCATTTTTGTGATTCCTTTCCGCAAATTTTCTTTGTCCGTGTCATTGTAGCAATCAGTCGCGAATAAGGCCATAAATTTTCCCGTTTCGGCATCCTTTGCGCCAGGGGTTTCGGTCTTAGGGATAATGGTCTCTGCCACTTCGTCGAAAAAATTAATGTCAAACGGGGTAAAATTGTCTCTCTTATCACTTTTGCATCCCACTAAAAATAAATCTGCGCCCACAAAGGAGGCAGCAGTTAAAATGGCAATATTTTTTATTAAATCACGTCTGTTCATTTCTGAGTTATTTAAAGGTTTCCTTTTCTCATTTCATCAACCGCATAATTAACCGCTCTGGCAGTAAGCGCCATGTATAATATTGACGGACTTTGATTACCCGTACTTGTCATACAGGCACCATCCGTTACAAAAACATTTTTACACAGGTGCATTTGGTTCCATTCATTCAGTAAAGAGGTTTTGGGGTCTTTTCCCATTCTTACCCCACCCATTTCATGTATGTCCAATCCCGGCGGCTGTCTGTTTTCATTGGTTACGATATTTTGTGCGCCAGCTGCCTCTAGCATGGCTTTCCCCTGCTCCAAAAAATCCTTAACCATCTTATCATCATTGTCATCATAATCCATGGATGTTATCAATAGTGGAATACCCCATTGATCTTTTTTCTCTTGGCTTAATCTAACGTGATTACTTTCCTTAGGAATAGTCTCGCCTTGCATATACATGTAAGCAGACCATTTTCCGGGTTGGCTAATTTGTTCTTTAAAGTTTTCGCCAATGGTTTCGGTAAGTCCTTTCTCACTCAGTTTCTCTCTACCCGCTCCAGAAAATATAACGTAACCGCCCACAAAATCAGTATCTTGTTCCTCTACGTTTCTAAAATTTGGAATGATACATTCTGCAGGTTTGGACACTTTATAATACTTATCTTCATAACCATCAAATTCGCCGCTCATACCCGCCCTGTAGTTATGAAAACAAATATACTTGCCGAGCAGGCCATTGTCATTTCCCAAGCCATTTGGGAAACGTTTGGAAACTGAATTAAGCAAAATAAGATTTGTATTTAACGCGGATGCATTGGCAAAAATTATTTTCGCGTAATATTCAATTTCCTCTTTGGTATTAGTGTCAATTATTTTTACTCCAATTGCTTTTTGTTTCTCTTCATCATAAATAATCGAATGAACCACAGAGAAAGGTCTAATGGTCAGGTTCCCGGTTTTCTCCGCCCAAGGCAAAGTGGAAGTCACAGAGCTGAAATAGCCTCCAAAGGGACAGCCCCTCATGCATAGATTTCTATTTTGGCACTGCGCCCGACCTTGCTCTGTGTGTATTTTTTGCGGTTCTGTGATTTGTGCCCATCGCCCCGAAACATAATGCCTACCAAATTTTGTGGCAAGTGTTTCTTGCAAATGTTGTTCCACACTATTCAATTCATATGCTGGCAAAAATTCGCCATCGGGCATGGTTTCAATATTTTCCTTGCTTCCGCAAACACCGATGAATTTTTCTACATGACTGTACCATGGAGCGATATCTTGGTAACCAATAGGCCATTCAATACCGTAACCGTAACGATTGGGAGCCGTAAAATCCGTTTCGCACCATCTTGCGCAGGCTCTGCCCCAAGTTAATGACTTTCCGCCAACTTGATACCCTCTTACCCATTCAAACGGTTTTTCCTGAATGTAAGGATGATCAGCATCTTTTACAAAAAAATGTGAAGTGGAGTCATCATAGCCTGCAGCCCTGCATATGAATGGATTGTCATCGGCTTGGCTTTTTGTAATGTAACCTCGATATTTAAAATCCCAAGGGGCTTTGTTCATTGTGGGGTAATCTTTGATATGCTCAATGTTTCTGCCGCGTTCCAAAACTAAAGTTTTCATGCCTTTTTCGCACAGCTCTTTCGCTGCCCAGCCTCCACTTATCCCGGAGCCAATTACAATTGCATCAAATGTTTTTTCCATTCTTATCTCTTTAATTAATTGATCATTATCCAACGATTCAAAGTATTATAAGGCATTTCGATAACTACTTTATAAAAATCGGATTTTGGTGTCGGAATCTCAACTTCAGCTTGCCAATCCTTTACATCCACCTCTTGCATCAATTCGTAATCATCCCTTCCCCCCGATTTAAAATTGTTTGTCGTCGTAAGCCAAATTTTTGCTTTTCCGTTTTCATTAACAGGAGTCCATTGCACTATTAATTTATTGCCCTTGATTTTGAGCGACGGATTTATTGCCGACAATTCACCCACCATTGGAACGCCATCAAGTTCAAATTGTCGGTCCGGTTTGACCGAAATATCCAAAAACCGCAAAATTGTTGGCAAAACATCTACAATTCCAGGCTGTTGCTTCTTGAAATAATCGTTCATGCGGGCATAATTTGTGGCCATCCACGTATTGCGTTCCCGATTGGTTTGTCCCCCATGATCGAAGCCCGAAGTGCCACGGCCATGATCAGTGGTTATGATCACCATCCATTCCTCGTTATTTTCTTTTTCTCTTTTTGTAATGGTTTTAAAAACTTTTCCTATTTGCAAATCGAGTTGAGCGAGCGCATCCAGAAACTGGGGACTATCACCATGCCTGTGTCCCATCTCATCGGTATATTCGAGATAAATCCAAGACAAGTCCGGTGCCGAAGAGCTAATGGTTTTGCAGGCTTTTTCTATGACAAAATCATCTATTTTATCATAAAAATGGCCTTCTTTGTCATGAGGAAATCTTATTGTATCAAGCTCGTATCCATCATATACAAAATCGGGTTGCAAATTTCCCGCGGCCTTTGCACCACTCCCTATAAGTTTTGTTCTATTGTCTTCCCAAGTTGAGAATATTGCCGTTTTTTTATTGGGATATTGGGTTTTGAAAAAACGATAAACATTCCAATAATTATAATTGGGATCTTTGATATCATTGTCCCAAACATTGTGTTTATTCGCCCAATTACCTGTTAAAAGACTGTTGTAACCTACGGCAGAAATAGTAGGCGTTTCGGAATAGCCATTTTTTTCGCCGCCAACATATGCTTCAACCAAACTCCCTTTTTTGATAAACTGTTTCAGATTGGGCATCTTGTATGATTGAATAACATCATATGGAATCCCATCCGCGATAACAAAAATGACCTTTCTGTTTTTTTGCGAAAACGCATGACTGCTGAAAAATACTAAAATGAAAACTAAGCAGTTTCTGTATTTCATTTCTTATTTAATAAGTTCAAAAACATCCTTTAAACGAATATCTGCAGATGATGATCCAACCATCAAGTCAAACTCACCCGGTTCAGAACCAAACTCTAATTTTGCGTTGTAAAAAGAAATCAGTTGATTATCAATTACAAATGTAACAGTCTTTGTCTCTCCCACATTTAAATGTATTTTTTCAAATCCCTTCAATTCTTTTACCGGTCGAACCACTGATCCCACCTTGTCTCTCAAGTACAATTGTACCACTTCATCTCCGGCATATTTACCCGTATTGGTAATATTTACCGAAACCGCTATGGTTTCAGTATTTTTCATTTTATTTTTTGATAACTTCAAATCCGAGTAGGTGAAATTCGTATAACTCAAGCCGTATCCAAAAGGAAATTTCGGGCTGTTTTTTAAATCGATATAGGCCGAAGTATAGTTGGTATTATCCTCGTCAGAGTAAGGTCTTCCGGTGTTGAAGTGGTTGTAATAAATAGGAATTTGACCCACTTCTCTCGGGAAAGTCATCGGCAGTTTTCCCGAGGGATTGTAATCCCCAAAAAGTACATCGGCGATGGCATTTCCTGCCTCGGAGCCGAGCCACCAAGTATACACTACAGCCGGCACATTATCGGCTGTCCAATTAAAAATCAAAGGGCGACCGGCATTAATAAGAACTATAACCGGCTTTCTCGTTTTCATCATTTCTTTTACCAAATCTTCCTGAACTCCCGGTAAATGAATATCACTACGACTTTTGGCTTCTCCACTCATGTTGTGTCTTTCGCCAATACTCAAGATGACAACGTCGGCTTGATTGGCCACATTGATTGCTTCTTCAAATCCCGTTTTGTCCTTACTTTCAATTCCGCAACCTTTTGCGTACAGTAATTTAGTGTTTTTGCCCAGCTTATTTTTCAAACCTTCCCATTGCGAAACGATATAAGTAGAATCGACTTCTTTAAGATCAATTGCCCAAAAACCATGATTGTCTCTTTTTGGCTTTACCATCGGACCAATAAATGCAATGGTTTTAGTTTTTTTAGAAAGCGGTAAAATATTTTTTTCGTTTTTTAACAAAACAATACTTTCTGAGGCTATTTCTCTTGCTACCCTGCTGTTTTCAGGATTGTTTAAAGCCGCTTTCTCTCTGGCTGAATCGCAATATTTAAATGGATTTTCGAATAAGCCCAGTTCGAATTTCTTTTGAAGAATTCGCCTTACGGCCTCATCAATTAATGCAATCGGCACCTTGTTTTCCTTTACCAATTCCGCCAAATTATTGCGATAGGAATTACTTTCCATATCCATGTCGCAGCCTGCCGTTATTGCGGCCAAAGCAGCTTCTTTGCCATCTTTACAAAAGCCGTGTTGCACCATTTCTCCGATTGAACCCCAATCGGAAACAACGAATCCTTGGAAATCCCATTTCCCTTTTAAAATATCTCGTTGTATATATTTATTTCCCGTTGCCGGAATTCCATTGATGTCATTAAATGAATTCATAAAAGTGGCAGCGCCAGCATCTAAAGCGGCTTTAAATGGTGGTAAATAGGTTTCCCACAGCATTCTATCACTCATGTCGACAGAATTATAATCTCGTCCGCCAACAGCGGCTCCGTAAGCGGCAAAATGTTTAGCGCAAGCCATAACCGAATTCAAATCGCCCAACTTATCTCCCTGAAAACCTTTTACTCTTGCGTAAGCAATTTTTGACCCCAAAAAAGTATCTTCGCCCGCGCCTTCCATTACCCTTCCCCATCTTGGATCACGGGCAATATCAACCATAGGAGCAAATGTCCAATGAATTCCTGATGCAGCAGCTTCCGTTGCGGCAATCCTAGCGGATTGTCCCATTGCTTTCAAATCCCAACTTGCGGCTTCGGCGAGTGGGATTGGGAACGTAGTCTTGTAACCATGAATAACGTCTTGACCAAACAGCAACGGGATTTTAAGTCGGGATTGCATCGCCAATTCTTGGTATTGTCTGGTGTGTAAAGTACCCATGACATTGAGCATCGAGCCCACTAAACCTCCCTTTATTTCTTCTTCTTTGTTATTGTCTATGGTAATTGGCCCTGTAGCTACCAGATCACTATTGTATTGGTTGAGCTGGCCGATTTTTTCTTCGATTGTCATTTGTTTCAGCAAAGCATCCACCTTTTGATCAATCGTTTTTTGTTGTGAAAAGACCGAAATGGAGCTAAATAAAAGGACTGTTATTGCTATTTTTTTCATTATGATATTTTATTTTGAAGTCATTTTACTTCTATTGAACTATTGTAAACTATCCAAAACAAACTGATAGCACACAGCAAAAAGTAATGCCGATAATTGTGGCTTTATTAATTCGGATTAATCCATTGTTACCATATAAATTAGTGGGCCCTGTTAAGGGTTAGTATACTAATGTTTGAATCGAATGCGGGAGAATTTTTATTTCGGTCATTTGATTTCCGACGAATAAACCATAGGCAACTTCTTCATCGGTTTTGTTCATCACAACAGTTACGATCCCCCCTTTTTTGTTTGCAAACGAAGTTGTCAACAAATTACTTCTGCTTGCAACACTGCTTATTCTTCTGGCTTCCGGACGAATAAATTTCGAAAAATGACCAATGTAGTAATAGGATGGAGTATAAATCAGTTCGTCTTTAGTTACATCTGCATGGACTGGAGCGAAACAAAAGTTTCCAACATGGTTTGGACCTCCGTTTTGATCCAAAAGTATATTCCAGTCAGTCCAGCCTACCGTTCCATTATTGAAATCGTTAATCATCGACTCGCCATATTTTTCGCCATTCGGCCAATATTGGTATTTTGCAGCATCAAACTTTTCGACACAACCTTCTGTAAAAAGTATGTTTTTATCGGGATACATCTCATGGATTTTACCTACATTATCAAACATTTGTTCTCCGCCGCTCCAGCTTTCATACCAATGAAATCCTATTCCCCAAGCGTATTTGCTGGCTTCAGGGTCATCAAAAATCACGGATGCCCGTTGTGCCATTAAATCACGATTGTGATCCCAAACGGTAATTTTTTTCGAACCGAAACCCGCCTTTTGCATCGTTGGCCCTAAATATTTTTTCAAAAAATCACGCTCCTCTTCGGCGGTATAAATACACGATTCCCATGTTTGATTTGCCATTGGCTCATTCTGAACGGTAATCCCCCAAACAGGAATGCCCTCTTTCTGGTACGCTGCAATAAATTTAGTGTAATAATTTGCCCAAGATTGATAAAATTCAGGCTTCAATTTGCCTCCTCTAAGCATATTATTAGTGGTTTTCATGAATGCAGGCGGGCTCCATGGACTTGCATAAAGGGTCAATTTACCCCCCGCTTCGTCAATAGCTTTTTTAATCATTGGAATTCTATCTTTCAAATCATGTTCGATGCTGAAAGTTTTCAAGTCTTTATCGCCTTCTTCTATATAAGTGTATGACTCGCTGCCAAAATCACAGCTGTGTATATTGGTTCTTGCCAATGTATATCCAATTCCTTTATCAGCATTATAATATGCCGTTATCAATTCTTTTCGGTTTTTTTCGGACAATTTCGAAAAAACCTCTGCACTGGCATCTGTAATAGCGCCACCGATTCCCAGAAAGGACTGAAACTTTTTGTTTGGATTTACAAAAACACAGCTTTGTGTTTCGAGTGGTTGTACGGCAGTTTTGAATACCAGGGTGTCCGTTTTGGATAATCTCAAATTAGTGTTTTCCGCTGTGGTGTAAACGACAACGCTTTTATTTTTGGCCGAATACATAATAGATTTCGCCTTGTTTTTTTGTTGAGCCAGCGCAAAAAATGATGCCAACATAAGCATTCCTGTTAGTGCTTTTTTCATGTCTTTTTATGTTTTTTTATTACCAAACGTAAGTCGCTACCGAACCCCCATTTAATGAGGTCGTAACTTGTTTTTGGTTGTGTTTAATGTTAAAAGTTTCTGTTGTTTCCCCATCATTTTCGACAAGCAGAACTGTTTTGCCGGTTGGAGTTTTAAACGCTACGTTATGTAAGTTTCCGCTTATGTTGCTCCCAATTCGTACCGAACCTTCGGGAACAAATTTAGAAGCGTGACCAATAATGTAATATCCAACTTCTCTTTTGATCGTTCCGTTTTTATCAATTATTAAGGCTCCTTTACAGGTGCTGCAGCCCCCAGGAGTATACGGCTTGTAAAACTCGTCGTTGGCTAAACCCCAGGATAGCGCATTTTTGCTCCAGTTGCGCATCGAACCTATAACAACATTTTTTACCATCCATTTTAAATCCGATCCAAAGCTGCCTTCGGAACC
>Ga0209640_10000570_pt1 | contig 28877 bp, 36 predicted proteins | sample RifCSP10_1_FD_184018 | JGI IMG/M metagenome (GOLD analysis project Ga0209640, IMG submission 184018) | Soil microbial communities from Rifle, Colorado - Rifle CSP2_sed 10_1 (SPAdes) (version 2) | ecosystem: Environmental > Terrestrial > Deep subsurface > Rock core/Sediment | place: Rifle... | reverse complement strand
GACTTTGTAGACCCAGACGAGCGCGAGCACGAAGGCCCAGACACCGATGAACACGTCGATCCAAATCTTCGTAAGCACGGCCGCACTCAAGATCCAACCTGCCTGCCATTGCTCACCCGTCGTCTGGAGGTGGCGGCTGACCATGAGCTCGTCGAGCAACGCGCCGGCCGCGGCATCCGCCCCGTCCGTCTTCACCGTCATGCCCAACGCCGCGCCGTTCACGACGGGTTGATCGGGAAACAAGAAGACGTAAACGCCTGGCAGCACGATGAGCTCGAGCATCGCGAAAATCACGACGAGCATCGATACCGTGACCGGAATCACGGGCCGCGCGCGGATTGCGCCGCCCGTCGCGATCGCGGCCGAGACGCCGCAAACGGAGATGCCCGACGCGAGCACCGCGGACACGTCGCGCCTGAGCTTGAAAAGCCGCCGCGCCATCGCATAGACGAGCGGCCAGAAGAACAAGTACGCGACGAACGTCGCCGCCGCGCCGGTCAGAATGAGCTCGATCGCAAAGCCCGTCGCCTCGATCGTCATCGCACCCAAGTTCACACCTAAGAACACAATCGCGGTTTTTATGAACCACTCGGGCTTGGCCGCTTCCTTGAGGCGGCCGGCGAGGCCTTTTGCGAAATTGCCGATCGCAAGCCCCGCGAGCAGCGCGAGCAAATACGGCGCGCCTTCGCCGAGCTGCAAGCCCCAGTCCAACGTTGCCTCACGATACCGGTTGCGGCCGTCGACGGCCGCATCGACCATCGTCAAATGCAGCTCGTTGCCCGCGATCCAGCAGATCCACGTGAGCACGAACAGCACCGTGAATCCGAACGCGAACCGCTTGATGTCGAGCTTGAGACAACGGGCGCCGCTACAAAGCAGCACGCCGAATACCGCGTAGGTCATGAGCCACGCCGCGAGCGGATGCCACGCCGCGTATGCGGTGCCCGACGCCGACAGAAGCTTGCTCCAGGCGAACTCGTTCAGAACGTCGGTCCACTCCCACGCACGCGGCCGCACCATCCAACCGACGGCGTCGTAGTCCGCGAGCGTCAGAAGGCTCGCGCCATAGAGCCCGAGACCGAGCCACACGGCCCACCAGTCCTCCGTGAAAAGCATGCCGCTCGTCCAACGGCGGTTCGTCGTCATCCCGGCGGCGTGTGGACGCGCAGCACGTAATTACAGTAGTGAGTGTGGTACTGGCGGAGCCACCGAGGCAGGCCATCGAGATCGAAGCGGACATGTACGCGGCTCGGACCGCCGGGCACTGCGAACGCGGCCGTGATCAAAGCATCGAGACCACGGAGCTCCGAGTACTCGAGGTCAACACCGCGACCGAGCGCGCGCCAGCGCCCGCTCTCGAAGCGGAGCTCCACCTCGGCCGGGCTCACGGCAAGATGAATTGTTCCACGGCCCAGCCGAGCACGATCAGTGCGGCGGCGCCGACGGCAATGCTGCCGACGACGAGTCCCGTCTCCCAGAATTCCCATACCTCGGGCTCGCCTGCCAACGGGTCGTCGAGCGCAGACGACGTCTCGAGGTTGTCCTCTTTCGACCGCATGTTCCCCCCCGGGCTTTCGGTCTTTATTCTTCTTGGCTTGAGATCGCGAGCGAAGCTCGCTCCTACACATTCACGGCTAACTCCGCCCCGGAGTATACCGCCGTATCGCGATTAGGGAAGCGCCGGGATCCCCGCGGAGTTGCCGAACTTACGACCGTCCTCACTCACGGCGCCGCGTAGAGAGCCTGCCGGCCGCCCGTCCTTGAGCGGATTGGTATTCACCGTAATGCGGTCGCCTTGCCGCCAGAAGCTCGGCGAAACGCCGAGACGTCGCAGCCTCGGCGGCGCATCGAGCTCGAATCCCCATTCGGTAAAGGTGCCGTCCTCATTCGCGACGTTGACGTAAAGCCACGAATGCGGGTTGACGTAATCGAATCGCGTCACCGTCCCCGTCAATGTCAACATGACTTCCGGATCGAACATCGCGCCGGAATGGTGCGCGCGGGCCGACGAGATCGAGACCGCGAGCAAAGCGATGGCGATCCGACACACGTTGGCGAGGTTATTTGTGCACATAGTTTTCGTTGAACCAGTAGTCGGGATCCGTGATGGCGGGCTTCTCGCCGGGGGCGTATTGACTGATGACGCCGTCGTCGGTCATGTACCACTGCGAGCCTTCGACGCAGTCCCATTGATGCGGCCAAATGCGCTCCTTGGCTTCCGCCGTGCGGTCATCCTCTTTGTACAGCGCGACCACGGTATGCCAAGGCTCGACGAACGTGGGGTCGTACATCGTGAGCTCGACTTCGATGCGCTGGTCGGGAACGAACTCGGAGCCGAGCGTGTTGGGCTCGATGTCGACTCCGGCGGCGACGGGATCGACCTTCCGCCAGCGCTCGATGACCTCCATTCGATTCGTCTGGCGCGGCATGTTCCGTTGCAGGATCCCTTCCTTGACGCCTTTGGTCCAGATCGTGAGCACGTCCCCATCCCAGAACCCGATCGAATACCCGAGCCACTCGTGCGTCATCCACTCAGCGGACGGATGCGGCCGCCCATCCGTGAATATGCGTCGAAACTCGTTGACCATTTCGCTGCCGAGCAGCGTCTTATCGGGCGTCAAGAAGTGCTCCCTGAAGCCGTATTCCGTGATCCAACGCGGGAAATTCGGCGGCAGGCAAAACGAAATCGGATCGATGGCATGGCCTTCGTTCCACATTCGCGCATCGTGCAGGAACACTTCGCGCGCTTCGGGGGTCAACCGCACGGCAATGCCTTCCGCGGCCGAGTTGATACCGACGATCGCGAGCTCGCCGGTGCTGTTGTCCGTACCCCAGTGGCCGCTCCAGTCCGGCAAGCTCGTGAGCGTATGGCGCGTGGGACCGCCACGACGTTTTGTGTCCTCGAGTAGGGCCGTGTAGTGCGCTTCGGCGGACTCGTAACCGCAGGGTCCGCCCGGCAGCTCGAAGGATCCCCACACCGTCGTGAAGAGCTTGTTCGCCGAGACGCTCTGCTCCGTGCCGAGACCCGCGTGCTGTTCAGCAAGCGGCACGCAGTCTGCGGCCGCGCCGCCTCGGTCGCCTTGCGCGAACGCGCCGGCGCCGAGAAGACCAGTTAGCAGGCATACCGCCGCGCTTGGCGTCTTGATCACTTCGAGCCCCCTTGAGTTTCGGTGAGCCTACAACGCCCGCCGGTACATCGCAAAAACCGCAATCTGTGAAGTTAAGATCGAGAATTACGCCGCACCGACGGCAGGGCGCTCCCGCGCCGCCTGGCGCCCGCCGTGCTGGCACGGGATGTGCACCGAGAAGGAGCAAGCACTGGAACGTTTTAACGAGGAAGGAGGCATGAATACACGAATAGACCGACACGCGATCCGCGAGCTCGCGCACAAGCTCTGGGAAGAGCGCGGCAGACCCGATGGCAGCGCGCAAGACGATTGGCTCGAGGCCGAGCGTCGGCTTCAGAGTCGACGAACCGCCACGAAAGCGGTCGATGAGGCCGCCAAGGAATCATTCCCCGCCAGCGACCCCCCGTCCAGCGGTTTGCCCGACAAGCCTCCCGCCAACGCCGAGGCGAAATGGGCGGCGGCCGGGAAGACGAAGCAGCGCAAAAAGAGGGCCAACGTCTCGGCGCCGACCGAGGCTCCGAAATCGCAAGACAAGGGCGACAGGCGCGAGCGCTAGATTCGCGCCGTGCTCGCGCGTAGCAGGACCCCGAGGCCCACGCCCGCAGCGAGCCAGCCGATCCACGCGGGCTCGGCGACGCCGCTCCACAGGGCGCCGGACAGCGTGAGCGCCGCCCCCGTGATGAGCCACGCCGTGCGCAGCGTCGTCTCTCGAGCGCCGGCTGCGTCTTCGACCGCGCGGTTCACGCCCCGGCGCGGCTGATTCGCCTCGCGCACGAAGCGGTTCACGACCCCGGGCAGCGCGAGCAGGTCCTCGCCGAGCTGCGGCAGTAAGGTGATGAAGCGCTTGAGTTGCGTGCGCGGATCCTTGCGCTCGCGCATCCAATCCTCGAGCACGGGTTTGGCCGTGCTCCAGAGATCGAGCTCGGGGTAGAGCTGGCGTCCGAGCCCTTCGATCGCGAGCAACGTCTTTTGCAACAGCACGAGTTGCGGCTGTACTTCCATGTGAAACTCGCGCGCCGTCTCGAAGAGCCTGAGCAGCACGAGCCCGAACGAGATTTCCTTGAGCGGCTTGTTGAATATCGGCTCGCACACGGCACGCACGGCCGCTTCGAGCTCGTCGACGCGGGTCTTTGCAGGCACCCAGCCGGACTCGACATGCAATGTCGCGACGCGGCGGTAGTCGCGGCGGAAAAACGCAAGAAAGTTCTCGGCGAGATACCGCTGATCGACCTCGCTCAAAGACCCGATGATGCCGAAATCGACGGCGATGTAGCGCGGTTTCTCGGGATCGGTCACGTCGACGAACACGTTACCCGGATGCATGTCGGCATGGAAAAAATTGTGCCGGAATACTTGCGTGAAAAAGATGTCGACGCCGTTCTCCGCCAGGCGCTTGATGTTGGCGCCGCTCGCCTTGAGCTTGACGACGTCGCTGATCGGGATGCCGTAGATACGCTCCATGGTCAGCACGTTGGAACGGCAGTAGTCCCAATAGACCTCGGGCACGTAGAGCTGGTCGGAGTGCTCGAAATTGCGCTTGAGCTGCGCGGCGCTTGCGGCTTCGCGCAAGAGATTGAGCTCGTGGGCCAGCGTTTTCTCGAACTCGGCCACGACCTCGACGGGATGCAGGCGCCGCGCCTCGGGCCAATACCTTTCCGCAAGGCGCGCGAACGCGAACAGCACTTCGAGGTCGCGCTTCATCATGGCGCTCACGTTCGGGCGCAACAGCTTGACGACGACGTCCTGCCCGCCCGGCAGCCGCGCGGCATGCACCTGAGCGACCGAAGCCGCGGCGAGCGCCTGCTCGTCGAAGACGGGGAAAACTTGCCCGAGCGGCCGGCCGAACGCGCGCTCGAGCGTTTCGACCGCGAGCGCGGACGGGAACGGCGGCACCTGATCCTGAAGCTTCGCGAGCTCGTCGGCGATCTCGGCCGGCAGTAAATCGCGCCGCACGGAAACCGCCTGGCCGAACTTCACGAACAACGGACCGAGCTCCTCGAGGGCCAGACGGATGCGCTCGCCGAGACGCTCCGCGGGGCGCCGGCGCACCACGATGCTTCTGAGCCATGCGAGCGGCCGGAATAGATGGATTCGCCAGACGAGCTCATCGAGCCTGTGCCGGACGAGCACGCGCTGAATGCCAAGCAGGCGAAGCGCCAGGCGAATTCTGCGCATTGCTAATTGTCCGCGGCCGCTTTGCGAGCGATCTTCTCGAGGCGCACCGCCGTGCGTTCGACGTCGTCGCGCAAACGCTCGACGTCGGCATAGAAGGCACGCGCTTCGAGCGCCGCGGGTAACCAAGCGCCTTCTTCTTGCAAATACTCCGCGACGTCGGCTTCGAGCGCGCGCCCGGCGCGGCGCGTCCAGTTTTCGAGTCCACGGAATACGCTGCCGACGTGATGCGCAGCGATGTCGCCGATCCATGGCGCGATCTCTTCCTCGAGATCCGGCCGCGCGAAGCGCAACATCTCGGCAAATGCTTCAGCGACATGGACGTCGCCCACGAGCTCGACGCGACCCGCACGCAACCGGCTCAACGATTCCGCTTCGAGCAAGCCGAGCAATGCGAGCGGCCCGCCTTTGAGCGTCGCATCGGCGGGCGCATTCGCGACACGGCCGACCTCGACGCGGCCGCCGGCGACTCGCATCACGACAGACAGCGATAGCCCCTCGACCTCTATGCCCAAGCTGCGGCCCTCGAGCGCGGCCGCGCGCTGCTGTGCCGCCGTCGATGCGCCGATGTGGCGGTTCAAGACCCGCGTGAAGGTAGCGAGAATGGCCACGCTAAAGTCTGTACCCCAAATGCAGGGCAACGATGCCGGCGCTCAAATTGAAGAACTCGCAACGCTCGAAGCCGGCCCTCTCCATGAGCTCTTTGAGCGTCTGCTGATCCGGATGGCGCCGGATCGATTCGGCGAGATAGCGGTAGCTCGCCGCGTCGTCGACAAGCCATTGGCCGAGCCGCGGCAGCACCTGAAACGAATAGGCTTCATAGAGCGGCTCGAGTATGTCTAACATAGGCTTCGAGAACTCGAGCACGAGCAACCGGCCGCCGGGCTTCAAGCAACGATACATCGATGCCAACGCCGCCTCCTTGTCGGTGACATTGCGAAGCCCGAAGCCGATCGCGACGCAATGAAACGTTGCCGACGCAAGCGGCAGCGCCTCGGCATCGGCCTGAACGTACGCGACGTTGCCGGCGATCCCGGCATCGAGCAGCCGATCGCGGCCGGCCGCGAGCATGCGCGCGTTGATGTCCGTCACGATGACTTGGCCCGTCGCGCCCACGCGGCGCGCGAGGCCGATGCTCAAGTCGCCGCTGCCCGCGGCAACGTCGAGCGCGCGCTGGCCCGCTCTCAAGCCGCTATGCGCGATCGCGAAACGCTTCCAGAGCCGGTGCAACCCGAGCGACATCACGTCATTCATGAGATCGTAACGCGGCGCCACGGAATCGAACACTTCCCGTACGCGCTCTTTCTTCACGCCCCGCGGCACGCGCTCGTAGCCGAAATCCGTCAACGCGTCCGCGTTCGCCCTGTGTTCCTCACGGGGCATCGTTACCGCCCTCCGGGCGACGCTTGCCGATGGCCGCCAGGCGTTCCAGATAGCGCCGCCATTTCTTTTCCTGGTTGCGACACAGGTCGTAAAGTATAGGCCACGTGTATAGGCCCGTATTGTGGCCGTCGTCGAACACGAGCCGCACGGCATAGCGGCCCACGGGCTCGATGCGCTCGATCGCGACGTCGTGCTTGTTGAGCACGAGCATGCCTTCGCCGCCGCCGTGGCCCGTGACCTCCGCCGACGGCGAGTACACGCGTAAGTATTCCGCCGAGAGCACGCCCGACGAGCCGTCGGCGAAGCTCACTTCGAGCGCTTGCCGTCCCCGCTTGAGCTTGAGCTCCAGCGGCGGCGGTACGGGCGAGGCGGGGCCGGTCATGGTGGGCGTCTCTAGCAACAGCCGGCTAGAGGATGTAGCGGCTCAGGTCCTCGTCCGCGAGGAGATCGCCGAGATGGCGATCGACGTAGGCTGCATCGATCTCGACGCGCTCGCCGCGCTTGTCCGCGGCTTCGAACGAAATCGTTTCGAGCAGCCGCTCGAGCACCGTATGCAAGCGCCGCGCGCCGATGTTCTCGGTCCGTTCGTTGACGCGGAATGCGACTTCGGCGATGCGCCGGATGCCCGACGCCGCAAAGGTCACCGCGACGCCTTCGGTCGCAAGCAGGCTCCGGTACTGCTGCGTCAGCGAGGCATCGGGCTCCGTAAGAATGCGCTCGAACTCTTCCGCGCCGAGCGCCGCGAGCTCGACGCGGATCGGAAACCGCCCCTGGAGCTCGGGTATCAAGTCGGAAGGCTTGGCGATGCTGAAGGCGCCCGAGGCGATGAACAGTACGTGATCAGTGCGCACCATGCCGTAGCGCGTGCTCACGGTGCACCCCTCGACGAGCGGCAGCAAGTCGCGTTGCACGCCTTCCCGCGAGACGTCGAGGCCGTGGCCTTCCGCGCGCCGCGCCACCTTGTCGATCTCATCGAGAAACACGATTCCGTCCTCTTCGACGGCGCGCAGCGCCTGCAGCTTGATGTCTTCCTCGTTGATCATCTTCGTCGCTTCTTCGTCCTTGAGAATTCCCAACGCGTCCTTGACCTTGAGCTTGCGCCTGCGCCGGCGTCCGCTCGAGAGGTTCTGAAACATGCTCTGCAGTTGCTGCGTCATTTCTTCCATGCCGGGCGGTGCCATGATTTCGACGCCGACGGCGGACATCTGCACGTCGAGCTCGACCTCGCGATCGGCGAGCGCGCCCTCGCGCAGCATTTTGCGGAATTTTTGCCGCGTCTCGCGCCCGTCCTCGGCGTCGCGCGAGCCCGGCAACAGCGCATCGAGCAATCGGTCCTCGCCGGCATCCTCCGCCCTGACGCTGACTTTCGCAATTGCCTGCTCGCGCAGCATCTTGATCGCCATATCGACGAGATCGCGAATGATCGAATCGACGTCGCGCCCCACGTAACCGACTTCCGTGAACTTCGTTGCCTCGACCTTGATGAACGGCGCGCCCGCGAGCTTCGCGAGCCGGCGCGCGATCTCGGTTTTACCGACCCCCGTCGGACCGATCATGAGAATGTTCTTCGGTGTGATCTCGCTCTGTAACGGCTCGCCGACCTGCGCCCGCCGCCAGCGATTGCGCAATGCAATCGCGACCGCACGCTTGGCGTCGTCCTGCCCGATAATGTGCTTGTCGAGCTCCTGGACGATTTCGCGCGGCGTCATCGACATGCCGGGTACCTAAAGAACTTCGATCGCAAGTTGCCGGTTCGTATAGATGCAGATGTCGCCGGCGATGTTGAGCGCCTTCTCGACGATGCTGCGGGCATCGAGGTCGGTGTTCTCGAGCAGCGCCTGGGCCGCGGCCTGCGCATAGGCGCCGCCCGAGCCGATCGCGAGCAATTGGTTCTCCGGCTCGATGACGTCGCCGGTTCCCGAGATCAGCAACGACTGCTTGACGTCGGCCACGCACAAGAGGGCCTCGAGACGGCGCAACATACGGTCCGTGCGCCAGTCCTTGGCGAGCTCGATCGCGGCGCGCTGCAAGTCGCCGTGCCGCTCGAGCTTGTTCTCGAAATAGTCGAACAGCGCAAAAGCGTCCGCCGTACCGCCCGCGAACCCGGCGAGCACATTGCCGCTCTTCAAGCGCCGCACCTTGCGCGCGTTGCCCTTCATGACTTTGTCGCCCATCGTGACTTGCCCGTCGCCGCCGAGCGCGACGCGGCCGTCGCGACGCACGCACAATATCGTCGTGCCGCGAAACGGGCTCATAGAGTGCGGGACCGATGGCCGCTCGAGCCGCGGCTACGATCGGCCGCGGCGCCGCGCGCGCGGGTGCGATTGATCATAGACGTGGGCGAGATGTTGGAAATCGAGATGCGTATAAATTTGCGTCGTCGACAAGCTCGCGTGGCCGAGCAGCTCTTGGACCGCACGCAAGTTGCCGCTCGATTCGAGCAAATGCGTCGCGAACGAATGGCGCAGCATGTGCGGATGCACGCGCACAGGGCTCCCTTGCCGCAACGCCCAATGATTGATGCGTGCCTGCACCGTGCGCGCCGCGAGTCGGCGGCCGCGTTGGCTCACGAACATCGCGGGCTCACCGGGCGCGGCTAGACCGGCGCGCACGCGCAGCCACTCGCGGACCGCGTCGATCGCGTAACGTCCGACCGGCACGATGCGCGCCTTCGAGCCCTTGCCGGTCACGCGAACCGTGCGGTCGGCCAAGTCGAGATCGTGGATATCGAGTCCCACGAGCTCGGCAAGCCGCAACCCGGACGAGTAAAAAAGCTCGAGGATCGCGCGATCGCGCAGGCTGAGCTCGTCGTCGCCGGAGATCGCAAGCAGACGTGCAACTTGGTCCGCGTCGAGCGTCGCCGGCAAGCGCCGCGACGGTTTCGGCGCCTGCACGTGCACGGCGACGTTCGACCGCAAGCCCCCCGCTGCGACCCGGCTGCGCAGGAAGCTCCGCACGGCCGACAGGCGGCGCGCGATGCTACGCGGCGAGAGCCCGCGGCGGTGACTCTCGGCGGCGAAGCGCCGCACGTGATGGACGTCGAGCTCGGCCAAGCTCGTGACGCCGTCGCGCCGACAGAAGTCGAGCAACGCTTGCAAGTCCCGGGAATAGGCCGCAAGCGTGTGCGGCGAGAGTCTTCTTTGGACTTTGAGCTCCTGAAGAAACGCGTCGAGCTCGTTACTGCCGACGGCAACGCTCATACTCGCTCTCGAGCGCGACGGCGATGAGCTCGCCGATACGGCTCAAGAAATCCATGCGCTTGCCGGGATGGAATTGATCGGGATCACGGCTGCCGATGACGAGGAACCCGAGCTTCGCGGCCGCACCGAGCGGCACCATGGCCGCGGAAACGATGCTGTCGCCGTCGCGCGGGAACAGAAGCTCCTTTTGCCGATCGCGCAGCGCGCCGCACCGTGGACGTGCGGCACGCAAGAACGCCGAGAACGGGCGCAAGTCGGGCTCGTCGGGATCGAGCTGCCGCGCGAACCCGGCGCGGGATACCTCGGGCCACGAGTGTCCCTTGAACAGGATCAGCACGGCATGCTCGGCGGCGAAATCTTCGCGCAGGCTCATTTCGAGCTGCTCGAGCTTCGCGGCGAGTCCATCGACGCGCATGAGCTTGATCGACAGGTGGTGAATGTTCTCGACGAGCGCATCGTTGGCTTTGGCGACCGCGACGAGATTCTTGAGCTGGCGCTCGAGCTCGCCGTTGCGTTGCCTGAGCAACGCGACTTGGCGCTCGACGAGCGATATCGTCGCCGTTCCCACGTCGTGCGGCAGCCTGAGCCGGAGCAACAGTGGTGTATGGCGCTCGAAGAAATCCGGATGGCTGCGCAGGTAAGCTGCTACGTCTGTCTCGTCGAAGGATTCGCCGATCACCGCACCGCTTTTCTGTTGGCTCATAGCTCGATACGACCCTCGTACACCTGAGTTGTCGGTCCGGTCTGCCACAATGGCGATCCGGGTCCCGGCCAGCGCACCGCGAGCACGCCTCCCGGCAAGCTCACCTCGACCTCCTCGGCGAGCCAACCCCAACGGCGGCCCACGGCAACGGCCGCGGCCGCTCCGGTGCCGCAGGCACGCGTCTCGCCGACACCGCGCTCGTAGACGCGCAGGCGAATCTTCGTGTCGCTCAAACGCTGCATGAATCCCACGTTGATGCTCTGAGGAAAATCACGATGCGCCGCCAATTCGCGTCCCAGTATACTCACAGCGGCCGTTTCCACCGAATCGACGGCGATGACGGCATGCGGGTTGCCGATCGAGACGGCGCCGAACTCCACGCCGCCGGAGGGCAGCGACCGGTGGTAACGGTCGGCCTCGGGCGCATCGAACGGCAGCGCCGCCGGACGGAAGTCCGGCTCGCCGAAATTCACGCTCACGTAGCCGTCCGCGAGCACCCGCGCTTCGACGATGCCGCCGGGACTCGCGAGCTCGAGCTTCGAATCGGGGGCCCGCGCCAGCAAGCTCGCGATGCAGCGCACGCCGTTGCCGCACTGCTCGGCTTCGCCCCCATCGGCATTGAATACGCGATAGCTTAGGCGCCGGCCGCCGTTCCGGCCGCGATCGACCATGAGCAAGGAGTCGAACCCTATCCCCGTGCGCCGATCGGACCATCGTCGCACGAGCTCCGGGGTCGGTTCCGGCACGTCGCGCGGCCACTCGACGACCATGAAGTCGTTGCCTAAACCGTGCATTTTGACAAACTCAAGTTCCATGGTGCTGGAAAAGCCCGATGCGGAGGGTTAACGTCGCCGGCCGGTGCGCTATGGGGCGAGATTATAATGGATTCGCTTTGGCCAAGACCTAAGCAAGAGCTCCGCGATCTGCGCGATTTCCTTGCCGTGCTGCGCGATCGCGGCGAGCTCAAGAACGTCGCAGCACCGCTCAGTCCCCGTCTCGAGCTCACCGAGCTCGCGCGGCGGACCCTCGCGGCAGGCGGCCCCGCCTTGCTCTGCACGAACGTGGGCGCACAGCCGGTGCCCGTGCTCACGAACCTGTTCGGCGCGGCCTCGCGCATCGCGGCCGGGCTCGGCGCCGAAAGCCCGGAGGCGTTCCGCGAGCTCGGGAGACTCCTCGCGGTGTTGAAGTCGCCGGAGCCCCCGCGCGGCCTTGCCGATGCGTGGCGCAAGCTCCCGCTCCTGCGCGAGGTCCTCCACATGGCGCCGCGCGTGGTGCGTTCGGCGGCGTGCCAGCAAGAGCGGCTCGAGGGGACGAACGTGGACTTGGGCGCTTGGCCGATCCAAACCTGCTGGCCCGGCGATGCCGGACCGCTCATCACTTGGGGGCTGACCACCACGCGGGGCCCCGAGCACGAGCGGCAGAATCTCGGCATCTACCGGCAACAGGTCATCGACCGCAACCGCATCATCATGCGCTGGCTCGCGCACCGCGGCGGCGCGACCGACTTTGCGGCCTTCACGCGCGCGCACCCCGGCGAGCCGTACCCGGTCGCAGTCAGCATCGGCGCCGACCCCGCGACGATTCTCGCCGCCGTGACGCCGATTCCGAACACGCTGTCCGAATATGCGTTTGCGGGGCTCTTGCGCGGCGACCGAACCGAGCTCGTCAAGTGCTTGGGCTCGGACCTGCTCGTGCCCGCGAGCGCAGAGATCACGCTCGAGGGCGTCATCGAGCCCGACGACACCGCCGTGGAGGGGCCGTTCGGCGATCACACCGGGTACTACAACGAGGTCGAGCGCTTCCCCGTCATGACCGTCGCGCGCATCACCCACCGGCACGACCCGATCTATCACACGACCTACACGGGCCGCCCACCCGACGAGCCGTCCGTGCTCGGGCTCGCGCTCAACGACGTGTTCGTGCCGATTCTGCAAGCGCAGTTTCCCGAGATCGTCGATTTCTATCTGCCGAGCGAGGCGTGCTCGTACCGGCTTGCCGTCGTCAGCATTCGTAAGGAGTACGCCGGCCATGCGCGCCGCATCATGTTCGGCGTGTGGTCGTATCTGCGCCAGTTCATGTACACGAAGATGGTCGTCGTGGTCGACGCCGACATCAACGCGCGCAGTTGGCCGGACGTGGTCTGGGCGTTGTCGACGCGCGTCGATCCCGCTCGCGACGTGGTCATCGTCGAATCGACCCCGATCGACTATCTCGATTTCGCGTCTCCGGCGGCGGGCTTGGGCTCGAAGCTCGGCATCGATGCGACGACCAAGTGGCCGCCGGAAGTATCGCGGCGGTGGGGCACGCCGATCACGATGGCGCCCGACGTCGTGCGCAAAATCGACGAGCTTTGGCACGATCTCGACCTCGACTAACGACAATGGACATTTGTCATAACCCTGGCTACTTTAGGCACCACCTCGCGGACCTAGGGAGCCCGTATGCGAAGCATCCTCGTGACGAACGCGAAAGGCGGCTGCGGCAAGAGCACGCTCGCGACCAATCTCGCCGCTTACTACGCCTCGGAGGGCTACTCGACGGCGCTCGCGGATTTCGATCCGCAACAGTCGGCATTGTCCTGGCTCGAGCAGCGGCCCGCCGAGTTCGTGCCGATCAAGGGAGTACCGGGGTTCGATAGCGGGCTCAGGACCCTGCCGCGGAGCACGGAGTTTCTCGTCATCGACGCGCCCGCGCGCTCCCATGGACACGAGCTCACGGAGCTCGTGCGCCGCGCCGAGTCGATCATCGTGCCCGTGCTGCCGTCACCGATCGACATGCGGGCGGCCGAAAAATTCGTCGAGGAGCTGTTGCGCGTCGGTAAGGTCGTCGAGAAGCAGGCGCGCGTCGCCATCGTTGCGAATCGCGTCAAAGAGAACACCTTGATCTTCGAGGAGCTCGACGAGTATTTGGCGCGCCTCAAGGCGCCCTACGTGACGCAGTTGCGCGAGGCGCAGAATTACATTCGCGCTTATCAGCGGGGCTTAGGCGTCCACGAGTTGCCGCCGTATCTCGCGTGGCCGGATTGGGAGCAGTGGGATCCGCTGCTCGAGTGGCTCGATTCGCGGCGCTCGCGGGCCCGCTGACGTCGGAGTGGCCTCCGGCCGCGATTTCGGAATCGCGGCGAGACGCCGCTCCCACGGAGACTGCGCTCAAGCGCGGCGCGCTGCCGGCGGTGAGCCGAGCGCCGGCAAGCTCAAAACCCCATCCCCCGCCAAGGCGAGCCCCGAGTGATAGGCGAGCGCGGCCTGCTCGCGCTCGCCGAGCCGATCGAGCAGATTGCCATACAAGGCGTAGGCGTCGGGATTCGGCGCGAGCGCCAAGCTCGATTCTAGATAGCTGCGCGCCTTGCCCCATAGCTCGTTGAGCATGCACAACCGCGCCGCCGTCATGAGCAGCACGCCGTCATCGGGATGTGCTTTGAGCCACTCCTCGGCCTTGCGCAGCTGCTTGAGCGGATCGCTACCTTTGACTTCCCCGTAGGTGCGCACGAGCTCGGCGTGCCAATCGCGCTTGAGAGCGGCTGCGAGCTCGGTCGCGGCTTGCTCACCATGGCCCAGCCGATTCAGCGCGAGCGCGTGCGTGCGTAAGACGGCCGGTGTCTGCCTTACGGGCGCGGGCAACCCAGACCACAGCGGCATGTAGGCCTCGTATGTCGCGCCGGCGCGAGCGCCGGCGGCTTCGAGCGCCGGTGCCGCGATTTCCGCAAGCACGGCCGTCGGCAGCTTCGCGCGCGCGAGACGCGGCAAGAGCTCAACGAGGCCGGCGCGATCGTCGAGCGCGATCTTAGTTCTCGCAGTAAGGGCCAAAGCCGCCCGATGGTCGCCTTCCTTGTCTTGAATCCGCTGCAAAGTCGCGAGCGCCTGCTCGAGCTCGCCGTCCTCGTACTGCATCTCGGCCTGCGTCAACAATATCGTGACCTCGGCCTCGGGCAGCGCTTCGCACGCAAGCTTGAGCCACTCGTTGCGGCGCTCGCGGGCGTCTTGCTCGTGCGCCGCGCGCGCGGCCATGAGGTAATTGACGAGCGGTGCCGAGCTGTTCTTGACCCCCTGCGTCAACAGACGTTCGCCGCGTGTCCAGTCCCCCTCGGTCATATGCATGAGCCCGGCCGTGAGCCGATCTCCCGCTTTACGGCTGCTGCGGCCGGCCAAAGCTTCACCGAGCGCGCGCGGCGCGCGCCACAGCCGCTTGAGCGCCCGAATCAGGACGTAGACGAGCGCGAACGCGAGCACGAGGGCGGGCACCGACATCTCGACCACGTACCCGCGAAAATGAATGAGCACATAGCCCTGATCGCCAAGCAGAAAGTGCGCCGCGAAAGCGCCGACGAAGAGCGCCGCCAGCGCCCAAAACCCGAGACGCATCAATTGCCCCCGGCGGGAATGGCGCGCAAGCGGTTCAACGAGCCGCTCAAGTCGGGCTTGGCCGGCGCAACTTCGAGCGTGCGCATCTGCTCGAGCAAAGCGATCGCTCCCTCGAGCTCGGGCGTCGTCGTATCGAATTCACGCCGGAGCAGCTTGATCGTGGCCTCGAGACTCGTCTGAAAAGTTTGCGATTGGCCCTCGAGCGCGGCGATGCGCGCGAGCATGAGCTCCACTTCGACTTGCTTACGTACCAGGCGCCTTTCCTCGGCCGATAGCAATGGATCGACGGGCTGCTCGCTGCGCTCGACGCGAATGATGCCCGCAAGCGCCCGCTTGATGCCGAGCCATAAGCGGCCGAGCCCGGGCTCGACATCCTCGAACGATTCGCGCGCCGAGCTCGCGGGCACGCCCGCGTTCCGCAAAGGGAACGTGCCGACACGCTCGGCGAGGCGGGCCAGACTGAATGCGAGACCTTCGACATCAGGCAACGTCACGGCACGGAGCTCGATGAGCTCGTCCGCGATCGCTTCGCGCACGGGGCCGAGAGCGGGATTGCCGAGCTGGCCGAGCGTTGCATCGGCGTGCTCGAGCGCGGCGATCGCATTCTCCCATCGACCGGCCAGCGCGAGCTCCGAGCTTGCAAGCGCGAGATGATACTCGGCCTCCGCCCGTAGCCAATCTTCGCGGGCTTCGAACGCCCCGCCCTGCGTCTCGGCGACGCGCTGCTCGAGCGCCGCCACGCGTGCGGGCAGCGCGCCTGCGCTGTCGGCGATCGCGGCCATGCGTGTCCGATTCGCCTCGAGCGCGGTGCTCAACGCATCGATACGCTCATCGATGCGTTCGTTGCTCGCGCGCAGAGTATCGATTAAGCGCGCCGTTTCGTCATCGGCGGCGTCGAGCGCCACGTAGAACTCGCGATACTGCCACCACAGAAATCCCACCACGGTGGTTGCGAGCACGGCCAACAGCAGCGCGAACATGGTGAGCGTCGCAAGCCACGCGCGGGCGCCGCGCTTGCCTCCGCCGGCCTCACCGCGTACCGTCGCGGCCGCCGGCTCCGGGCCATTCGCCCGCGGCTCCGCGGCCGTGGTCGTTGGCGCTCCGGCTTCGTTGGGACTCTCTGTTTCGCTCATGCTCGCACCACGGCTTTCGTGCCAGTTTACTTCGATCTGCGCCCGGCCTCATCGCCCGCTGCTCAAGCGCTCCTTGAGCTCGGCCAGTTGCCGCCGGCTCACGGGTAATCGTTCGCCGCTTTCGCGCATGCGAATCCAGTGGCTGCCGTCCGCGTGCCGCTCGAGGCCGTCGATATGCCGGACGGCGACGAGCAAGCTTCGATGAACACGTGTGAAATCGGCCGCAAACTCTCGGGCCAAGTTGCGCAACGATTCTTCGAGAAGGTCCTCGCCGTTCTCGTGAACAACGGTCACATACTTCTGCTCGGCGCGAAAGAGCGTAATGTCCTCGAGCGGAATCAACTTGAGCTCGTCGCGCGCGCGCACTGCGATGTGCCGACGCGGTGCGAACGCCGCCTTGTCGCCCCCGAGCTCGCGCAACACGGCGGGCGCGAGCCGTGCCGCGTGGCGGAGCGCTTGCGCGAGACGTTCCCGCCGTACCGGCTTCAACAAATAGCCGACGGCGCGCGAGTCGAACGCCTCGAGCGCGTACTGGTCGTACGCAGTCGTAAAGACGACGGCTGGCGCGTCGTCGAGCGTGCAGAGATGCCGCGCAACCTCGATGCCGCTCATGCCCGGCATGCGGATGTCGAGGAGCACGACCTCGGGCTCATGCCGCTGAACGAGGTCGAGCGCTTCGTATCCCGTGCCGCAAGCGGCACACACGGTCCACCCTTCGAGATCCGCGACGAGACGTTGCAGCCGCTCTCGCGCGGGCGGCTCGTCGTCTACGATCAGCACTTTGAGCCCGGCATTCGTCATTCTGCGTACGGGAAACGCATGGTTACCTGATACTCGCCGGGCTGCTGCCGGACCTCGAGCCGTCCCTGGTCGCCGTAGGCCAGCCGCAAACGCTCGCGGATGTTCTCGACAGCGAGACGGTTACCGGGACGGCTCTCCGCATTGTGGTGCGGCGCGACGGGGTTGGTCACCGAAATGACAATGTCACCGGCATCGACACGGCCGCTCACGCAGACCAGGCCGCCGCCGTCGAGCGGCTCGATACCGTGATAAATCGCGTTCTCGAGGAGAGGCTGCACCGTCAATCCCGGTATCAGCGCGCGCATGGGGAGCTCCGCGACATCCCATTTGACGTTGAGCCGATCGCCCAACCGCAGCATCTCGATGCGCTGATAGATACGCGTGAGCTCGAGCTCGTCCTTGACGCGCAATAGGACGTCCGAGTCGCGCAGCGTGGCCCGAAACAGGTCGGCGAGATCCTCGACGGCTTCCTCCGCGCGCGCGGGGTCGCTGCGCGTCAAGGACGCGATCGTATTCATGCTGTTGAACAGGAAGTGCGGCCGTATGCGCGCCTGTAGCGCATCGATGCGCGAGCGGGCTTCGGCACGCACATGATGGCGCCACTGGTGGCTCACGAAGAAATAGCGCAGCAGGAGCGCGGCGACGATAACGCAGATCGTGACGTTACGCACCACGAACGAGCCGTGGGCGGCGGGGAAGAACGACACGTTCAGGCCTTGCGCGGCCAACCTGCGGCCCGTCCAATACACGGCCTCCGACAGCACCGCCGTGTTCGCAATGAGCAGGGCGAAAACGACCATGGAAGTCGCCACCACGGTGCGCTGCCCGAGATGCTTGCGCGCGTAGCACAAAAGCGCCGCGCTCGTGAGGCCGACCCACTGCACGAATACCGAGATCCGTGCAAGCTCAGTGAGGAACGGCAACTCTGCGGCTCGCGCGAGTGCAAAAATCAGCGCGAGCAGCTCCGAGATGAGCACCACCGCAAAGACCATGCGGGTGTCGCAGAAATCGGGGAGAAAGGAATCGTTCGGCGGAGGATCGGCGCGGTCAGCCGCACCAATTGGCGACATCAGCGTCGGCCCGGGCTCGCGCTTCGTCGAGTTCGGCGTCACTGAGATACTCCCGCTCGCCGTTCGGTAGGGTGCGGTATAAGCGTTGCGAGACTCGATACCGCTCCGCGCGTTCTTGGGCCACGGCGCAGTTGCGGGCGCGTTCCGCGGCAGTTTCCTCCGGCGTCGGCTCGACGCGAACTTCGGTTCCGAGCTGCTCCGCCTGGGGCGCCGCATTCCGGGCCGGCCTTCCACCGGTCGGTGGAGCGGTCCTGGGCGTGCTCGAGGACCCGCCGAGCGTTGCGATGGTCACGCGCTCGGTGCCTTCGCCGGGGCGATCGCTGTAGACGACGGTCCCGTCGGGCTCCACGGAGCGATACACCTCGGCCGCGAATACGGGGAGACCGGCCACCGCCAACAATGCGCATGAAATCAGCCGCAAGAACCTACCTCCAGGGGGAGCCAGCACTCGAGTCTAGCACGCAGGCCCCGGCCTACCGTGACTCAAGTCGCCTTTTACCGCCGCCTGTCGCGGCCAACATTAAGTCAAATCCGGCGGCGCGCCTAGTCCAATTTGGCGATCCGACTTTGTGTAGTATTTGCGAGGAATCGAACCTCGTTTCAGAGCCCCGGAGGGAGTGCAATGGCCGACCAGTCCACCCGTTTGAATCTCGATGAGCTCGCCCGTCAGCTGGCGGAGGCCGTGCCCAAGAATCTCCGCGCGTTGGGCGAGGACTTGGAGCGCAACTTCAAGACGCTGCTCAAGTCCGGTCTCGAGCGCATGGATTTGGTAACGCGTGAAGAGTTCGATCTGCAAACCGCCCTGCTCGAGCGAGCTCGAGAGAAACTCGAGAAAATCGACGCGCGCCTTGCCGACTTGGAGCGCGCGATCGCCAGCCAGCGGCACTGAGGACCCGGCCCCGCGCCGGGCCGGCTTTTGGCGCTCGCGCGGCTGATCAGCCGCGGTCAATCGGGGCTCGACGCGTACGAGGTCAGCGTCGAAGTCCATCTTGCCGGAGGCTTGCCCGGATTCGCGATCACGGGGCTGCCGACGGCAGCCGTGCGCGAGAGCAAGGACCGCGTGCGCGCGGCGTTGCAAACCTGCGGCTTCCCGATCCCGGCGCAACGCGTCACCGTGCATTTGGGTCCAGCCGACGTGCCGAAAGACGGAGGCCGCTTCGATTTAGCCATCGCGCTCGGCGTCATCAAAGCCGATCAACAACGTGCCTGGAACACCGACGCAACGGAGTTCATCGGCGAGCTGACCTTGAGCGGCGCCTTGCGTCCCGTCGACGGCGCAGTGCCCGCGACGCTCGCGGCACGCGCCGCGGGGCGGCGCCTCGTGGTCCCCAAAGAGAACGCCGACGAGACGAGTGTCGTCCCCGGTGCAGACGTCCGCTCCGCCGCCCATTTGCTCGAAGTGGTCGCGGACCTCGACGGCAGCCAAGAGCTACCGCGGGTCGCGACGAAGGCGCGCACCGCATCGACCGCAACGGCGCTCGATCTCAGCGACGTGCGCGGGCAGTACGTTGCGAAGCGCGCGCTCCTCATCGCCGCTGGCGGCGGCCACAATCTGCTCATGATCGGGCCGCCCGGCAGCGGCAAGAGCATGCTGGCCGAGCGGCTGCGCGGCCTGCTGCCGCCGCTGGCCGACGATGATCGGCTCCATGTCGCGAGCATCGCCTCGACGGCCGGCGACCGGCATGCATGGACCCGCAGCGAGGCGCCCTTTCGTGCCCCGCACCATACGACTTCGGCAATCGCGCTCGTCGGCGGCGGCGGCCGGCCCCGCCCTGGCGAAGCATCGCTCGCGCATCGCGGCATACTGTTTCTCGACGAGCTCCCCGAGTTCTCGAGAGCCGCGCTCGAAGCGTTGCGCGAGCCGATAGAGACGGGCATCGTCGAGATAGCGCGCCTGCGCGACCGCGTGACCTTCCCCGCGGAATTCCAGCTCGTCGCGGCCATGAACCCTTGCCCGTGCGGATACCGCGGCGACGGGACGAGTCGCTGCGTCTGCGCGCCCGCGCGCGTGCACGCGTATCGGGCGCGCATCTCGGGTCCCTTGCTGGATCGCTTCGACATGCACGTCGAAGTTCCCGCCGTGCCGTTCCCGGAATTGGCTAGAGCGGCCGCGCACGGCGAATCGCAAGCGCTGCGTGAGCGCGTCGTAGACGTGCGGCGACGACAACTCGAGGAGCGCGGCGTCCTCAATGCACGGTTGAGCGATGCGACGCTGTGGCAGGCGCTCAAAGCGAGCAATGCGGCGGAGCTGCTGTTGCGGCGTGCCGCCGAGCAGTGGCGGCTCAGCGCACGCAGCACGGTGCGAATTCTCAGAGTCGCGCGAACGATCGCCGACCTCGGGGGCGCGGTGCACCTCGAAGCGGAACACTTGGCTGAGGCGCTGCAATTGCGCTGCCTCGATCGGCCGCTATGAGACATGCGCTATACTTGCGCGGCTCCGTAGACCGGAAAGGAACGGCGTTGCGCGCTCAAGATCAGCAGTTTTTCGACAGCTTCATGCTCGTCGTCGGGATTCTCATCGGCGTCGCCGTGGGGCTCTTCTTTCTCGCGCGCATCGTCGCGATCGATACGCAAGGTCGCTTCGTCCTCGAGGACCCCGACGTTCAAGCGCAAATCAACGAGCGCATTCGTCCCATCGGGCAAGTGCGGTTGCTTGGCGACGCGGAGCTCGCGGCGGCGGCCGCAGCGACGGTCGCTCCGGAGCAGGTCGCAACGGTGATGTCCGGCCCGCAAGTCTTCAACGCCGCTTGTTACCTGTGTCACGCGCCGCCGGGCGTCCCCGGCGCCCCCGTGCTCGGCGACGCGGCGGCTTGGGGCCCGCGCATCGAGCAGGGAATCGAAACCTTGAACGAGCACACCATCAACGGCTTTCAGGGTGTCGTCGGCTTCATGCCCGCGAAGGGCGGACGCGTCGATCTCCCCGACGAAGCGATCATCGCCGCGGTTGAATATATGGTGGAGCAGGCGGAGCAGTAGTGGCTCCCGCGCCAGAGTGCGCTAGAACATCGTGTAGGAAATCATGCGCCCCGCCACGATCACGGCGCCCCATAGAACGATCGACGTCAGTCCGGCGATTCGAGCGGCCGTAGGCGTCCGGGCCGCGTCGAAAAGTTCGGTCGGCAATCGTCCGGCCACGTGATAGATTAGGGCGTTTAGGCCGGCGAGCGCGATCGCGACCATCTTGATACGGAAATAGAGATTTCCGTACGCGGACGTCGCGAACGCCGCGAATAGAATCGCGCCGCTCAAGATCATCACGCCGAAGCCGCTCACGAACCATGGCGCGAGACCTCGATACACTTCCGACAAGCGGTAGCCCCGCATGCTGATGTCGAGCATGCGCAAGTCGGCCCACAGCAGCGTGCCCACCGATAAAGTAATGCCGAGGATATGAGTCGCGACGACAATCGAAAACCCGTATAGCGATTCGCGAATCAGCACAGCAATCGCAGTCGCTTCGAGCCATTCGCAAATACCGAGGATAGTCATTCGAAGCTAATCTTGTATGTACAGGCGATTAGCCTGTCCGTGCTTTATTCAAACAGAATGAACGCGCAGCCGGCCAACGCAACGCCGAGCCACAAGGCCAAGCCGAGAGCTCCCGTGGCCCGCAAGACAGGTACAGTGACGTCGGCTCTTTGCGTGACAGCCCGATGCAATATGAAATGAAACGCCGCGGCGGCCAGCAAGAGAACCATTTTCACCTGGAACGTGCTGTTCGCGCTTACGGAGGCGGCTCGTGACGAAAACATCAGCAGTCCTGTCGCGACACTGATGGCCAGGCCGACAGCGATTCCTCGGCTCGCGGCTCCGGTCACCTCGGTGATCGCGCGTTGGTGCAGGAGCACTCCGAGCAGTCTCAGATTCGCGACGAGCGCTCCGCCCGTGACCAGCGTGAAGCCGATCAGATGGATCGCGCTGAGCGAAGCCGTCACGAGCAGCGATTCGGCAATGAGCCGCGCGACAGGCGTGGTCTCGAGCCATGTGAAGAACGAAGCGAACGTCGGCGTCACGTGTGCCAGAGTGGTTGTGATGGCGCGCCCGAAGGGATTCGAACCCCTGGCCTCTGCCTCCGGAGGGCAGCGCTCTATCCAGCTGAGCTACGGGCGCGTTCCCGGGTGAATAATACTCTCGCGAGGTCCGTTCAGGGCTCGCGCTCGCCTTGCACGCCGGAATTCCACAGCGATTCGAACTCCGCCTTGCTGACGTTGCTTTCGAGCATCAGCGACGAGATCCGCGCGAGGCCGAACCAGCCCGGCCGCTGGCTGCATGGAATCAGCTGGTGAGCAACGACTCCGTCGGCGCCGAGCGCGAATTCGCGCTGCACCCAGCCGTCTTCGTCAACTTCCGTGTACAACGCCGGCGTCTCGAGTGTCGCGAGGTCGCTGGGCGTCCATTTCATGTAGATCATCGGGGCCGATCTTCGTTTGTTTGTTGTAGTCTTCGACCCGATTATAGCGGCGCGGCGCCGCGATAGACATCGTCGCCAGACGAGCACCGCAAAACGTGGCCCTCAGGCCGAGACCTGATCGATCGAACCGGCAGTGTCGAATCAGCGGCGCTCGCGCTCGCGCGGCCGGGCTTCGTTGACGCGCAGTGCGCGCCCGCCGAGATCCTTCCCGTTGAGGTTGGAGATCGCGGCTTCACCTTCGCTTTGATTCGGCATCTCGACAAAGCCGAACCCTCTGGACCGTCCCGTTTCGCGATCCATGAGGATCTTCACGGAAGTCACATCACCAAAAGCTGAAAATGCGTCGCGAAGCTCGCTCTCGCTCGCCGTGTAGGAAAGATTGCCGACATAGATATTCATTCGACCAGCTCTCACGCCGTTTCAATCAGCTAGCAACTCAACCAACGGCGTGAAATCAAGCGCTAACGGTGGACAAGATTCTTGCAACGTCTTCTTTTAGCGCGTCTATCGGACTCCGCCCACGCACCCTATGCCCAATGGCACCGTTGTGACTCTACGGCGGCGCCCGGGGAGGGTCAATCCCGAATTGGCTTGCGGCCGGGATGTTTTACCTTTGCGCAGCACTGCCCCGCGCAAGAACCCGCGCCCAACAGCAAACCAACAGTGCGAAGTGGGCCGCGAGCCAAACATAGAAACCGCTTTGAAAAGTGAAGTCCGGCACCGACGTCCCGGCTCTTGCTGCAGCGCCGGCGGCCCCGAAGCTCGTGAGAGCGAGCACGCAGCTCGCGCCGGCGAGGGGAGCTGCCGTGCGCACATGGGCGAGCCAGCACAACACGGCGGCGACGAGAAACAACGGATTTGCCAGCCACGCATAGACGCCGGAGTCGAGGCCTTCCCAGCCGCGGCCGAGCAGTTCGATGCCGCGAAGCTCCGGGCCGCCGTCCACACGGACGGCCGCGAGCGTGAGCGACACTGCCCACAACGCTACGACGGCCGCGACCCAACTGCGTTGGAGGGAATTGCGCGTCACGCTGATCCGGGCCGTCGCCGCAAACGCGTGTCAGCGCTCGAGCGCGCGCAATCTCTTGAGACGCACGTCGAGCTCATCGCCGATCAGCTCGGTGTCGTAATCGATGAAGATCGCCGTCGGGTAACCGAGCGCTTCGTCATAACGCGCGCGAACCGTTGCATCGCGCTCGGTCGCCGACACGATCAGCGCGAATAGATCGTCGATCGTCCAGTAGAGCGCGAGGCTCCCGTCGCGAGCAGGCACTTCGCGCGCGGAATCCGCGTGCAAATGGTGAACGCGCGTGACTGCACCGTCGATCACCGTTACCACGGTTTCCGGCGGCGTATCGCGGTGACAATCGCAGTACTTGTTGTATCCGTACTCATAACTGCCGATCCCCGCGGCTTTCCACCGCGCCCACTGCACTTCCGGCTCCGGGGTTTGCGCACCGGCGCCACGCACCGCGAAACAGGCTGCGGCTACGACTACAAGCCCAATTACTCCGCGCATCGGCTCACTCGTCGTCGTCGAGAATGCAATGCTGTGCATAGTCCAATGCCTCGTTCGCGCTCCAGTCGCCGCGCGGCTTGTCGCGCATCGCTTCGCACCAACGCTCGCTGCCGACTTCCGGGGCGCAACCTGCAAGGGCAAGCACGCATACAGCCGCCCAGACGGCGTTTGCGCATTGAGACATTCTCGATGACACGCTTCGATCTCCGCTATGGACCTAGAACACGCCGCCTGAGGCCTTGGCAATTCTACCGCGAGCGCGCCTTCCGTAGGAGCGAGCTTTGCTCGCGACTCTCGATCGTGCCGCAGCGTTGTTCCCACGCAGGCGGGGAATCGCGAGCAAAGCTCGCTCCTACGGAAGGGGCGCGAGCTCGCCGATGTGCTGTTCCCAATTCGCGCCGTCGAACGGTTGCACGCGTATCGAGCCCACCGTGTCTGCGTCGAGGCAGCGCGCATTCACGCTGATACCCTGAGGGTGCGAGCGCGGAATGTAGAACGACTTGACGCCGCACACTCGGCAGAACAAATGGGTCGCGGTACGCGTATTGAATTGGTAGCTCGTGAGGTGTTCCTGGCCCGAGAGCAACCGAAACGCCGATTTGGCAACGATGAGATGCAGATACCCGGTCTTCGCGCAAATCGAGCAGTTGCATTCCGAAACTTCGAGGTCCTCCGGACCGTCGACCTCGAAACGGACACGCCCGCAATGACAGCCGCCGCGGTGCACCGTCATGTGCTCGACTTCCGCGCCCGCGCGCTCAAGCGGATCATGAGCACGGCGACCAAGATCAGGACGTTGAGCACGCCAACCCCGCGCAGCCAGTGGTTGACCCCGAGCAAGTAGGCCCCAATCGGCAGGAACGACGCAATGAATACGACGAAGAGCACGGTGCTGTGCCCCTTCATGGCGGCGATCACGCCCACGATCGCGAGCAGCGCCATGAGCCCCGCGACGAGAACGCTCATGCCGGACAGCGTGAGACCGCTGCTCGGAAACCAAATCACGTACACCCAGACGACGCTCGTGATCGTGCCGGCCAATGCACCGAGCGCGCGTCCCGCGAGTTTCATGAGCGACATGCGCTTTACCCGGTCGGCATCGCGACGTGGCCGGGGTGCCGCTCGATCTCGCCGATCCAACGGCGCACTGCCGGGTATTCGGCGAGCGAAAATCCGCCCTCGTGGGCGACGTGCGTGTAAGCATACAGCGAGATGTCGGCAATGCTGAGCCGCTCGCCGACGAAAAATCGCGCGCTCGCGAGCCGCTGCTCCATGACGCGCAGCGCCCGGTAACCGCCGGCGCGTTTCGACTCGTACTCGCTCTGGCGTTCCGCGGGCAGGCCCAAATACTTCGCTATGTATCGCGCCACCGCGATGTAGGGCTCGTGACTGTACTGCTCGAACGACTGCCACTGCAGAACGCGCGCTCGATCGAGCTTCGCGCGCGGCAAATAAGGCGTGCCGTCGGCGAGGTAGTAGAGGATCGCATTCGATTCGAAGAGGTACTCACCCGGCTCGAGCTCGAGCACAGGAATCTTGCCGTTCGGATTCTTGGCGAGGAACTCCGGTGTGCGCGATTCACCTTTGAGGATATCGACGTGAACCCACTCGTGCGGCAGGCTCAAATAGCTCATGAGCAGCTTGATCTTGTAGCAATTGCCGGAGAGCAGATCGCCGTATACGCGGTACATTTGCCGTCGTCACGCCTTGGCCGAAGCGATCACGATGGCAGCGGCGAGCAGCGCAAGCCCAACCCCCACGCCGAGACCTGCGCCGATGGCCGTGCCGATCGCAAAGTTGCCGAAGAACGCACCGATGAAGAGGCCGAGCACCGTGCCCCATAGCACACAGCCAGGTAGAGCGATGGCGCCCCAGCGCGGAAAAGCGCTCGTGGGCCGGCGCGCGGGCGGTTCGTCGGTCATGGCTTGCGCCCCCTTTTGTCCGATCATACCTCGCCGCGCCGGTCGGCCGGCAGGTCAGCGGCTCGGGTACCTCGGATCGGTCGCTTGTGCGCCGACCACGGTGGCCCAGGGCCTCACCCACCACCGGCTCACGAGACCGTACTTGACGTACGGGTCGGCAACCGCGAAACGCTCCGCGACCTCGGGGCCGTCGCCCGCGAACCAGAGCGCCGCGCCGTCGGCGGTATCCGCGAACGCCCCGCCCAACAATAGCTCGCCCCGCTCGTGAGCCTGCCACGCGAGCTCCAGATGCTCGGCACGATACCGCTCGCGCTCATCGACGAAGCCGGGCACGTAATCGTAGAAAAGCAAAAAGTGCATGATCGGAGATCTCCGCCAATCCTTGCGCTAGACCTTCTGAATAACGAGCTTCCCTGCCGGCGGTTTGATCTCTTTGTCCTTGTACATGGCCCGGTCGGCGACCGTCATGATCGCTTGCACGGAACTACCGTCCTCGGGGAAGGTCCCGACGCCCACGCTGACCTTGATGCGAACGATCTTGACGCCGACCTCGAGCGTCGTTGCAAAGACGACGTTGCGTATGCGCTGCGCCACGTCCCTCGCGATCTCGCCGTCGACATGAGCGAGCAACACGATGAACTCGTCGCCGCCGTAGCGCGCGACGATGTCGCTCGAGCGCGTGAGCCTGAGCAGGGCGTCGGCCACCATCTGGATCGCGCGATTGCCCGCCTCGTGGCCGTACGTGTCGTTGATCCCTTTGAGCTGATCGACGTCGACCATGAGGATCGAATAGGCATCCCCTCTGCGCATTGCTCCTTCATGCTCGCGTTCGGCGAGTTTTTTGAACGCCCGCATGTTGTAAAGCATCGTGAGCTCGTCGCGATCGGACAGCGCGCGAATCCGCGCTTTCGCCGTATGGATGTTTTCGGCCAACAACGTCGTCAAAAAAGCCACCAAGACGAACGGCGCCATGACACCGATAGCGCGTATCGCGAGGTCGGCGCTCAGGGCATCGATGCCTGCCTCGAGAGTCGCGAGCAGGAAATAGCAGCCCACCACGAGCGCCATGACGAGCAGGGTAGCGCGCTTACCAAGCGCGAGAGCGGCAGTGATGATCGGCAAGAGATACAGGTTCACGAGTGCGCCGCCGGCAGCGCCGGCGAAAGCCAGGACTCCTGTTAGAAACGCAACCATGACCAGAATCTCGACCGCGATCTTGCTCGCCGTTCGCTTGGCCAAGGTCCTCGTATAACGGAACAGCAAGATAAACACGGCGAACGCGACGAGGATGCCGACGACGATGACGTTGCGCGCCATCTCGGGCTGCGTCACGAACAAGAACAGCATGACGAGAATCAGCAGCAGCCATTCGACTTCCGAAAAACTGTGGGCGAACCCGCGCAGTTGCGCCTGGTCGATCTCGAAGTCACGTTCGCGCGGGTCGCGGCTCACGGCCGGGCCCCGGCGCCGACCTGCGCTCCGCTTGCGCGCCGGCGCTGAGCTTTTCTCACGGTGCTCGACTTAGCTTGATCGGATCGTAACCGATGAGCCGCAGTGCCGTTCTTAGTTGCTCGTCGTCGCTGAATGCAGCCCGCCTGGGAATGTGGCCGTCGGGCCCGGCGCCGGCGATCGTGAAATCCGGCTCGATGCCCGTTTCGTTGATCGAGCGTCCCGAGGGCGTCAGATAACGGGACGTAGTCAACTTGATGGCGTTGCCCCCGCCGAGCGGCAGCACGCTTTGCACGGATCCTTTGCCGTAAGTCCGCTCACCGACGAGCCTGCCGCGCTCGTGATCCTGAAGAGCACCGGCAACGATCTCCGAGGCGGATGCCGAGCCCGAGTTGATGAGCACGGCGAGCGGCACGTGCTCGAGCGACGCCCCGGGGTGCGCGTACTCGGCGAAACGCGCCTGCCGCGCCCGACCGTTCCCGCGCACGATGAGCCCCTCGCCGAGAAACAGGTCCGCGACTTGCACGGCCGACCCGAGCACGCCACCGGGATTGTCGCGCAGATCGAGCACGAGCCCCTCGAGCTCGCGGCCCGCCTCCGCGCGCAGTGCTCGGGCCGTGCGATCGAGGTCGCCCGCCGTATTGTCCGCAAATCCGCTCAGGCGAACGTACGCGTAGCCGTCGCCGAGATAGCGCCCGTGGACGGTCTGGACCTGAATCTCTGTGCGTTCGAGCACGAAATGCCGCGGCGCGAGCTCGCCGTCGCGCATCAGGCCGAGCGTCACGGGCGTCCCGGACGCACCTCGCATCCTGTTGATCGTGCTCTCGATGTTGTTCGCGTCGACGGGCGCCTCGTCGACCGAGATCACGACGTCGCCGGGCAGGATGCCCGCGCGTTCCGCCGGCGCTCCGGCAAGGGGCTCGACGACCACGATGCGGCCTTCGCGAAGTCGCAAGTCGAGGCCGACACCCGTATAGAGCCCGCTCGTAGCGATGCGGATGTCTTCGTACTCCGATGAGTCGAGAAAGCGCGAATGCTGATCGAGCTCTTCGACGATACCCCGAATTGCGCCTTCGACGAGCTGCCGGTCGTCGATCTGATCGACGTATTCGCGGCGGACCCTCTCGATGACCTCGCCGAGCAGGGCCAGATACTCGGGCGATGTCGCGGTCGTCTCAGCCACTTGCCGGTGCACGTAGCGCTGACTCACTACGCTCGCGCCGAGCGCGACCGTGAGCCCGAGCACCGTGCCCACGCCAAGCACGAGAATACTGCGTACTTTTGAGGACATAGCGGTCCGATAGAGGCCCACAAAGTGATGAATCACCATAGCACAGGCGCAGGACAGCGAGAATCGGGCCAAACCTTCAGCGTCTTGCCGCTGCCGCGGGTATCCATGGCCCCGGGTCGACGGGCGCGCCGTTGTGACGGATTTCGAAGTACAAGCCCGCCTGTGCCTGTCCTCCGGAATCTCCGACCTGCGCGATGGCGTCTCCGGGAGCGACCCACTCGCCCGGCTCCCTGAGCAGCGTTTCGTTGTGCCCGTATAGGCTCATATAGCCGTCGCCGTGGTCGATGATGATCAAGAGCCCCAAGCCCGGCAGCCAATCCGAAAAGGCGATGCG
>Ga0209640_10000568_pt1 | contig 28889 bp, 35 predicted proteins | sample RifCSP10_1_FD_184018 | JGI IMG/M metagenome (GOLD analysis project Ga0209640, IMG submission 184018) | Soil microbial communities from Rifle, Colorado - Rifle CSP2_sed 10_1 (SPAdes) (version 2) | ecosystem: Environmental > Terrestrial > Deep subsurface > Rock core/Sediment | place: Rifle... | reverse complement strand
CGTGGAACTCGTGGGCGTGATGGTCTTCCTCTATCTCCTATGGGCGACCTGGCGATCCCGATACAGCCGAACGAGCGCGTGAGTCTCTTGGGCCTGACTCAGGCCGAATTGATCTCACCGTGCAACAGAAGGGTGAGCACGTACGATGACCAGCCGAATGGCTAATCGACCTGCTGGATAGAGACGAGAGGACCTTCGTCATGGCAACCCCATGTGATACTCATGTCGCCGCTGTACCAAAAACATTCCTCCAACAACTGATAGATGTCCTGTGCGCGAAAGGCTATCGCGTTGTCGGTCCGGCCCTGCGTGACGGGGCGGTGATGTGGGACACGATCCGGCAGGTGTCGGATCTGCCGATTGGCTGGCGCGATGAGCAGGAACCGGGACGCTATCGGCTAGAGAACACCGGCTCAGACCAAATCTTCGGGGTCGTCCACGGGCCACAGTCCGTGAAGCCGCTGGCCTTTGCCCCGCGCGAGCCGTTGCTGGTCATCGAGCGGACGAAAGGCAGCTTCTCGGCTCTGCCGACCCTGCCAAAGAGCGAGAAGGTTGCGGTGCTCGGTGCGCGGGCCTGCGATCTCGCAGGGCTCGCCATCCAGGATCACATCTTTCTGAAGGACGCCTACCGGGATCCCTATTATCAAACGCGTCGAGACGGCTTGTTTCTGATTGCGGTGAACTGCACTCGCGCGCTGGCCACCTGTTTCTGCGCCTCAATGGACACAGGTCCCCGAGCGAGCGCGGCATTCGATCTGGCGCTGACTGAATTGGAAGAGGTGTTTCTCGTGGAGGCAGGCAGTGCGGCGGGCCAAGCGATGATGAGCGCACTGTCGCTCGCACCGGCGTCAACCGCACGGGTTCGTGAGGCCGAACAGCAGATCGAGGCATGCGCCCGCAGCCAAGTCAGACGGCTGGATCGATCCCCCCTGCCGCAAGCCCTGTACGACGCCCATGAGCATCCGCGTTGGGACGACGTGGCGGCGCGCTGCCTGGCCTGCGGGAACTGCACGATGGTCTGCCCGACCTGTTTTTGCCACGTGGTCGAGGAGGTGCCGGACCTCACGCAAACACGCAGTGAGCACACCAGATTGTGGGATTCCTGTTTCACGCAAGAGCATGGCTATATTCACGGCAAGAACATTCGCCCGACGATCAAGGATCGCTATCGCATGTGGCTCACGCACAAGCTGGCTTCGTGGATCGATCAGTTCGGAACCTCCGGCTGTGTCGGCTGCGGGCGCTGCATCACCTGGTGCCCGGTCGGGATCGACCTGACCGAGGAGCTGCCGGCTTTGCTGAAGCCTTCGAGTCAAGCCAAGGAGAAGCCGGGCCAAGCATGACGCATCCGAAGCAGACCGTCGTCAAAGTACCGAAGGAAACGTATCCGGAGGGAAGGCTGGTGAGTTCTGGTCCAGTAAATAGGGAGCCATGATGACGCCTTTCTCACAAGCCACCGGAAACGCCGCGGCTAACCCCTATTTGATCCAATCAGCCACCATTGTGGAGAAGATCCGGGAGGCGGAGGACATCGACACCTATCGGTTGCGCTTCGTCGATGAGCAGGTGCGGCGAAGCTATCGGTTCGCTGCCGGCCAGTTCAATATGGTCTATCTTTTCGGGGTCGGCGAGGTGGCGATCTCGATCGTCTCGGATCCGGACGAGCCGGACTCCCTGGACCATACCATCCGTGTCGTGGGGCGAGTCACCAAGGCCATTGCACGCTTGCAGCCCGGCGATGAGCTAGGTATCCGTGGTCCCTTTGGGCAAGGCTGGCCCCTCGATGCCGCGCAGGGCAAAGATGTCGTGATCGTGACCGGCGGGCTGGGCTGCGCGCCGGTAGTCGGCGCCATTGAATACATCTTCCGCCGGCGAAGCCAGTATGGAAGCGTAAAAATTCTGCATGGGATCAAGACGCCGCACGATCTGCTCTATCGGGAACGGTTCGACGCCTGGAGGCGGCACCCCGATGTCGAAGTGTTATTGGCGAGCGACCAGCCTCATAAGACGTGGCGCTATCATGTCGGTGTAGTGACGGAGCTGTTCGAGCAAGTGGTGATGAACCCGGCACGCACCATGGTGCTGATGTGCGGACCGGAGATCATGATGCGCTTGGGTGTGCCGATTTTGATGCAGCGGGGGATTCCGGAGACCGCGATCTACGTTTCGCTGGAACGGCACATGGAATGCGGAATCGGCCTGTGCGGCCATTGCCAATTAGGACCCTACTTTCTGTGCAAAGACGGCCCGGTCATGCGATATGACCGGGTCGCGCCGTGGTTGGAACGGGTGGGATTTTAGCTCGTGGAGCGTTTTTCGTCGCTCGTATCTCGTCCTTCTGAGTCGGTTGCGAGATAGGCTTCACGAGGAACACTTCACATTTCACGAATAGCTCTGAAGAGGTACATGTAGTGAGTCAGCCAAAGGACCACGGCAAACCTGGTCGACCCAAAATGGCCGTCTTCAAATTCGCCTCCTGCGACGGCTGTCAGCTCAGCATCTTGAACCTAGAAGATGACCTGCTCGCTCTGGGGCAGGCGTTGGATATTGCCTACTTTCCTGAAGCCTCCAGCGACATGAGAGAGGGACCCTACGACATCGCGTTGGTCGAAGGTTCCATCACGACGCCTGAGGATGCGCGACGGATCCTGTCCGTGCGAAAACAAGCCCCCTTGTTAATAACGATCGGCGCCTGCGCCACGGCAGGCGGGATCCAAGCCCTGCGTAACTGGGGGGATGTCGAAGCCTTCAAGCGAGTGGTCTATCCCAGTCCTCAGTACATCCAGAGCCTGAGTACCTCGACGCCGATCTCGGAACATGTGCGCGTCGATTTTGAATTGTGGGGCTGTCCCATCGATAAAGAGCAGTTGCTCCGGGTGATCACCGATCTGTTAGCCGGTGTGCAGCCGCGGCTGCCGACACACAGTGTGTGCATTGAATGTAAACGCCGGGGGAATGTCTGCGTGATGGTCGCCAAGGGGATCCCCTGTCTCGGGCCTGTGACACGTACCGGGTGCGGCGCGATTTGCCCGAGCATGGGCCGGGACTGTTACGGCTGTTTCGGTCCGGCTGAAGGGGCACATGAAGGTCCCGGACTCCCTCCGAATACGGCCTCGCTGGCCAAGGAGTTTCACCAGGGGCTCCAGCTCATTCCAATCGAAGTGCTGCGCCGGTTCCGCGGCATCAACGGCTCTGTTAGACCGTTCCGCGAGGAGAGTCAGGCGTGGGAGCAGAAAGACCGTGCCGGGTGATGTGTCGAGCGAGCGTGTAAGTTATGAGTGAGGCAAAGAAAACCAAGACCAGAACCATCGCGGTCGACATGATTGCGCGCGTCGAAGGTGAAGGCGCGCTCCGTGTCACCGTGAAAGACGGTGTCGTGCAGGATGTCGAGCTGAGGATCTTCGAACCGCCGCGGTTCTTCGAGGCCTTTTTGGTAGGCCGGCATTACGACGAGGTGCCGGATATCGTCGCGCGTATTTGCGGCATCTGTCCCGTGGCCTACCAGATGAGCGCCGTCCATGCGTTGGAGCAGATCTTTGCGGTGAGAGTAGAGGGGGCGCTGCGGGATTTGCGGCGAATGATCTATTGCGGCGAATGGATCGAGAGCCATACGCTCCACGTCTACATGCTCCACGCGCCGGACTTTCTCGGCTATGCCAGCGCGATCGCGATGGCCAAAGACCATCCGGGAATCCTGATCCGTGGCCTACGGCTGAAGAAAGCCGGCAATGCTTTGATGACGTTGCTGGGCGGCCGCTCCGTGCATCCGATTTCGGTGAAGGTCGGTGGGTTTTCGCGCGTGCCGCTGCGCCGTGAACTGGAGGGTCTGAAAGAAGAACTCTTGTGGGCGCGTGATGCGGCAGTTGAGACCGTCCGCTGGGTCGCGGGGTTCGACTATCCTGATTTTGCACAGGACTATACCTTCGTCGCGCTCCATCCTTCTGATGAGTATCCTTTCAATGAGGGACCGATCCAGTCCAGTGGCGGAGTAAATATTTCTGCGGCGGAGTTCGAGCAACATTTCAGGGAGGAACAGGCGCCCTATTCCACGGCTCTCCAATGCAGACTCAACGGAGCCAGTTATTTGGTGGGGCCGTTGGCGCGGGTGAACTTTAATCATGACCACCTGTCGCCACTGGGGAAACAAGTATTGGCGGACACCGGACTGTCGTTGCCTCTGTGCAATCCGTTTCACGCGATCATTGCCCGCTCCGTCGAAATTCTGTATGCGATCGAGGAGACGCTGCGGATCATCGACAGCTACGAACCGCCACCCTGTCCATCGGTTCCGGTGACCGTACGCGCCGGCACCGGTATGGCCTGCACCGAAGCGCCGAGAGGAATTCTCTATCATCGGTATCGGGTGGATGGTGACGGCCTGATTCGCGAAGCCAAGATCGTTCCGCCCACCTCGCAGAACCAGCGGCGGATCGAGGAGGATCTTCGTGCCTATATGCCTCGTGTGTTGGATCTCTCGAACGAGCAAGCGGCCTTGGGATGTGAAAAAGTCATCCGGTGCTATGACCCTTGCATCTCCTGCGCAACGCATTTCTTGAAGTTGGACATACTGCGTGACGGGTGACGCATGACAAGTACTGGAACACGACATCCCCTGCGCATCATCGGGGTCGGCAATCTGTTCAGGGGTGACGATGCGGCGGGAGTCCTGGCCGCACGGCGGCTCAAAGACCTGGTGGGGGATCGCGCCGAAGTGATTGAAGCGGAGTTGGCAGGTCTCGACGTGCTGGACTTGATGGCAGACGCTTCAGCCGTCATCCTGATCGACGCGGCGAGGAGCGGTCGGCCTGCAGGAACGATCCATCGTCTCGATGCGTCCGCCGGGCCTCTCTCCGGAGACCTGTTTCCGCATTCGACGCACGTCCTCAATGCGGTGGACGCGCTTGAGATGGGCCGTACCCTGGGGCTCCTTCCTCCCCAGGTAATCGTGTATGGTGTGGAGGTCGGTGACACCACGGCCGGCAACGATCTGTCTCCGGCGGTTGCCGGAGTATTGGATCAGGTTGTCGAGCGAGTCTTGTGTGAGTTGGAGGGTCTCTCGTGCACGAGTGGCAGCTGATGGCCCAGGTGGTCAAGATGGTGGAGGAGGCGCTCCGTCAGGCTCCCTGTTCGAAACCGTCAGTCGTGAGGCTCAAAGTCAGTACGCAGTCTCATTTCTTCGAGCACGATGAGGCGGCGTTGCAGTCGGTCTTTGCTGCGGCCGCACAGGGGACTGTTGCTGAGCGGGCCGTTCTGGAAATTCTGCCGGTTCCCGTCACAGCCCACTGCCGGCTGTGCGGAACTTCCTGCGAAATGCATGAGCTGCTGCAATGTTGCCCAGGTTGCGGGTCGGCAAGCTTGGATGCGGAGCAAGTCCCTGAAGTGGTGCTGCACGAGGTCGTGGTGGAGGAATGAAGCAGGAAACCATTATTCGCCTGCGCATTACCGTGGAGGGAACGGTCCAGGGGGTCGGATTCAGGCCGTTTGTCTTCCGTATTGCGCAACAACTTGGAGTGGCCGGATGGGTCACGAACAGCTCTCATGGTGCACTGCTGGAACTGGAGGGGCCGGTTGCTGTGGTGGAGATCTTTCTAGAACGGATGCGGACGGAAGCGCCGGCAGCAGCAAAGGTGGACCGGCTGACCGTAGAACCTGCGAGTCCGATGGGAGAGACAGTCTTCGGGATTCGAGCCAGCGAAGGTGCTGGCGCGCGGCGTCTGGTGGTGCCTCCGGACCTTGCGACCTGTGCCGATTGTCTGGGTGAGCTGAACGATCCGACGGATCGGCGTTTCCGCTACCCCTTTCTGACCTGCACCCAATGTGGTCCACGCTTCAGCCTCATCACGGACATTCCCTATGACCGCGCCAACACCACGATGAGCCGGTTCCAACTGTGCCGGGATTGCCTGGCGGAGTACGAGGATGACCGGGATCGTCGCTTCCATGCCGAACCGATCGCCTGTCCGGTTTGTGGCCCTCGATTAGCGTTGTGGGATGTTCAGGGACAAGTGGTGGCTCGTGAGCAGGAAGCCTTGCAGCAGGCCTGCGAGATCATCCGGAGAGGCGGGATCCTCGCGGTCAAGGGAGTCGGCGGATTTCAGCTTTGGGTGGATGCCTGCTCGGAATCAGCGGTGCAACGGTTACGCCTGCGCAAGATGAGACCGGATAAACCCTTTGCGGTCTTGTTCCCATCTGTTTCAGCTGTACGAGGATCGTGCTTGCTCACAACAGAAGAAGAACTCTTGCTGCTTTCTCCCGAAGCGCCGATCGTGATACTGCGACAGCGCGAACCGTCCAGGCTGGCCCCCTCTGTGTCGCCTGACAACCCCTACGTCGGCGCCATGGTGCCCTACAGCCCGCTCCACGATCTGCTGATGACCGAGTTGCAAGGTCCGGCGGTGGCCACCAGCGGCAATCGCTCCGACGAACCGATCGTGATCGACGAGCAAGAGGCGCTGGTTCGACTTGCCGGGATCGCGGACGCGTTCCTCGTTCACGATCGAGTGATCGCGCGGCCGGTCGATGATTCAGTCCTGCGTGTGGTCGAGGGTGAGCGGTTGATCCTCCGACGAGCGAGGGGGTATGTGCCTCAGTCAATCAGAACACAGGCGCCCCCTACGAACGGAAGCGCGATGGTCCCGATCCTGGCATTCGGGGGCCACCTCAAGAACACGATTGCACTGACGTCCGGTGATCAGGTCCTGCTCAGCCAGCACCTTGGCGATCTGTCCACCCTGGAGGCCTTTGAGGCGTTTCGTCACGCCGTTGATGATCTGCAACGGCTGCTTGACGTCCAGCCCCAACTCGTAGCCTGCGATCTCCACCCCGACTATCGATCAACAATTTTCGCGCAGGAATTCGCCGAACGCCACGCGGTCCCGCTCGTTCGAGTACAACATCATCATGCCCATGTCGCCGCCTGTATGGCGGAGCATGGATTGGATGGCGAGGTGCTGGGCGTGGCCTGGGACGGGTCTGGGTACGGACCTGATGGCCGGCTGTGGGGAGGAGAGTTTCTTGTCGCGGGGTATCCAGGCTTCAGGCGTCTCGCCCATCTTCGGCCCTTTCGCCTGCCGGGCGGAGAGATGGCCATGCGTAAACCCTGGCGCTGTGCCTTCTCAGTCCTGTGGGAGACCTATGGTGAAAGCTTGGCCGTTGAAGAACTTGCTGTCCGACAAGGTGAAAGAGGGGAACGCGACGCTCTCGCGGTCCTCTTGGCAAAAAACATTGCTTCTCCCGAAACCACCAGCATGGGACGATTGTTCGATGCAGTATCTGCGCTTGCCGGCTTCCGTGATGAAGCCAGTTTTGAAGGGCAGGCGGCCATGGCCCTTGAGTTTGCGGCAGAACGCTATGAAAAGACTGCTCCCGGTGATGAGACGGGCTACCTGTTCGCTGTCGCACAATGTAAGGACAACCCGGCGATGTGGGTAGCTGACTGGCGACCGCTGATCGAGTCTCTTATAAAGGATATGCGTGAAGGGACGAGCCGGGGCCGGATCGCGTATCGGTTCCATCTTGCGCTGGCGGACCTAATCGGTCAAATTGCGGAACGAGCCGGGTTACCGCGGGTGGTGTTGACCGGCGGATGCTTTCAGAATGTTCTGCTGCTCCGGCTCGCGCGTCGCCGGCTGACGAAAGCGGGGTTTACCATCTACAGCCATCGCCTGGTACCGCCCAACGACGGGGGACTCTCTCTTGGGCAGGCGGTCGTGGCGGCGGCTCACATTTCCAACAGAAGGTCCTAGCTATGTGCTTAGCGGTTCCTGGGCAAGTTCTCAGTATCACGAATGACCAACTCCGTACCGCGACGATATCTTTTGGCGGCACCATGAAAGAGGTCTCGCTTGCGCTCGTGCCAGAAGCTGACGTCGGAGACTATGTGATCGTGCATGTGGGATTTGCCATCAGCAAACTGGATGAGGACGCGGCAAGAAGGTCACTTGAGATCTTCGCTGCTCTTGCCAATAAGGAGGCAGGTAGCGGGACTGACCGTCACACGCTCACCTGAGGGCTACTGATGAAATACGTCGATGAATACCGAGAGAGTGCGACCGCTGCGGCATTGGCCGAAACGATCAAGCAGACGGTTCGCCGTCCGTGGACGGTGATGGAAATCTGCGGCGGGCAAACCCATTCGATTGTGCGGTTCGGCCTCGATGCTCTGTTGCCGTCGAACCTCACCCTGGTGCATGGGCCAGGCTGTCCCATCTGTGTCACGCCGATCGGCTTAATCGATCAGGCACTCCAACTCGCGTCGTTGCCACGAGTGATTTTCTGTTCGTTCGGGGACATGCTGCGCGTACCTGGCTCGCAGGGAAACCTGTTCGAAGTCAAGGCTGCCGGGGGTGATGTACGCATCATATATTCTCCGCTGGATGCGCTGGAGTTGGCCCGCGCGAACCCTGACCGCGAGGTCGTGTGTTTTGCGGTGGGGTTTGAGACGACCGCGCCGGCTTTTGCGATGGCGGCGATCCAGGCGCGGCGCCTGGGTCTGACCAACTTCAGTCTGCTGGCAGCCCAAGTGCTCGTGCCGCCAGCCATGGAAGCCATCCTGTCCGCTCCCGGCTGTCTCGTGCAGGGCTTTCTGGCGGCCGGTCATGTCTGTACCGTCATGGGCTATGAGGAGTACGAAGACTTGGCTACACGCTATCGCGTACCCATCGTGGTCACGGGGTTCGAGCCGATCGACATCCTGGAAGGGATTGCGATGTTGGCCCGCCAATTGGAAGAAGGACGGGCGGTCGTCGAGAACCAATACACCAGATCGGTGCGTCGGGAGGGCAACGTGGCGGCACAAGCGGCCGTGCGAGAAGTCTTCGAACCAACGCTACGCGCCTGGCGCGGCATCGGCGACATCCCTCACAGCGGCCTGAAACTCACCGCTGCCTATGCCGACTTCGATGCGGCGGTGCGATTTCGTGACGCGCTCTCTCACTTCGGTCCGGTGGGGGGAGAAGATCCAGACTGTCGGAGCGGTCTGGTCTTGCAGGGCTTACTCAAACCGCCGGACTGCCCGGCCTTTGCCACGCGCTGCACGCCGGAAAACCCTCTCGGCGCGCCGATGGTATCCAGCGAAGGAGCCTGCGCGGCCTATTATCGGTATCGAAGTCATGTGAAACGTGAAGCGTGAAACGTATCTCGTCGTTCATCCGGCGTATCGGGTGTTACGTCTTTTGACCGAAAGTGTGCGAGATACGCTTCACGAGATACGAGGCCAGATCCATGGGTGACGACAATTCTTTTGAACCAGAGTGTCCGCTGCCTACATTCGAGAAAAAGACGATCCTCCTGGCGCACGGCGGCGGCGGACGGCTCATGCAGGAGTTGATTCGCGGGGTATTCCTCCGTTCGTTCGACAACACGTTGCTCCGCCAGCTCCACGACGGCGCGACATTCCCGGTCGAGAAGGGCACCCTCGCGTTCACCACAGATTCCTACGTCGTGTCTCCATTGTTTTTTCCAGGCGGAGACATCGGCAGCCTGGCGGTGCACGGCACAGTCAATGACCTCGCCATGTGCGGAGCCACACCCCTCTACCTCAGCGCGGGGTTCATTCTAGAAGAGGGGCTCGCCCTGGAGACACTCAGGAAAGTGGTAGAGTCGATGGCCAAAGCGGCGGAAGGGGCGGGGGTGCAGGTCGTCACTGGAGATACGAAGGTGGTGGATCGCGGCAAAGGCGACGGGATTTTTATCAACACCGCCGGGATCGGAGTCGTACCGCCTGGTGCTCGCATCGGCCCACAAGAGGTGAAAGCCGGGGATCGAATTCTATTGAGCGGCGATCTTGGCTCGCACGGATTGGCCGTGATGAGTGTGCGTGACGGGTTGCGCTTCACCGGCGATATCGAAAGCGACTCGGCACCGTTGCATCGGGTCGTGCGTGACCTGCTGGAAAGCGGAGTGCCTGTCCATTGCCTGCGCGATCTGACGCGCGGCGGACTGGGCAGCGCGCTCAATGAACTCGCTGCCGGGGCGAACGTGGGCATGACCATTGAAGAACCACTCATTCCCGTGCGAGCGTCCGTGCGCGGCGCCTGTGAGCTGTTGGGCCTCGATCCTCTGTATGTTGCGAACGAAGGGCGGTTCGTCGCCTTTGTGCCGGAAGCGCATGTGGAGGCGGCGTTGGCCGCCATGCGCCGTCACAGGGTCGCCCAAGATGCGGTCCAGATCGGCACGGTCACAAGGGACAGTCCTCCGATCGTTGTATTGCGCACGGTGCTGGGAACACAACGTATCCTCGATCTCTTGTCGGGCGAACAGTTGCCTCGAATCTGCTGAGGAGTTGCTGCAATCTCGATCCTGTTAGCCGGAACACGACCGGGATCGCCCACCCCCACCCCAGATGGACATACTTTTTCCTCCAGGCATAGAACGTAGCGTCATTCACCTCGAGTTATCAGCAGAGGTCACCGACGGGGTGTTGGCTTCGGCTTGACGAAGGGTCTACACGATCTACTCCTCGGAATATCTCGACCGCTTGGTGGGTCCACTCCTTTCGCAAGGGACCGCAGAAGACGTCAGCTTACTCTCGTTATGATCTGCCATCGTCTTCCAGCTTGGAGTCAGACATCTAACGCAACGGATATGAGTACTATGTACCCGTATGCAAACCGCAATACCGGCGGCTTTCATTCGCTGAGAGCGAGGAAGTCAGCCGCGGCATTGCGAGGAGCCCTACGCGGACGCCTCCACATCCGAAACTCCCAACCCGACATGAAATCGGTTCATGGCTCTCCGCTCAAGGCCTTGCACGGACGAGGGGGTCAGGAAGGTAGCATGCTACGGTTTTCGCCCCTGCCTCGCAAGCGTCAAGATCCGTACCATCTGCTAAGCTTGTCTTAGCAAAATCGGTCAGACCTCGGCGCAAAAGGGGTGGTATTGCGATGTGGCTTCGTCTTGGATCCGGTCTCTTGATGACAGGGATGCTATGGGGATGTGCGATGGTGAATGGAACAACACCGCCTGGTTCTGCCCCATTATTTCAAGCCGATGCGACCGACACAGTCATCTTGCAAGCCGTAGATCGAGAACAAGAAACACTGCTGAGCACCTGCATACAGCACCAGTCCTGCGATCAGGTGCATTTCACACGTGCGATGATCGCGTTATTCAAGAATGGAGAGACGGCAGCGGCCTCCTTTCAGCAGGCGATTGCCGTTGCGCCGAACGGTCCGTTCGCGGATTCAAGCGCGCGCTGGATCCGGTTTCTTGCCAACCGAACTTTGCGCTCCGCCTCCGCCGACGAGCCCGGTGGGGCGTTCGGGGTGATGAAAGGGCTGGTGCGCGCATGGCTGGGACAACAGCGTGTGGAAACTGCCAAAAGCCCTGACCTGGCAGTACACGCTCTTCGGCGGCGGATTCGTACTCGCGATAAGCGGATCGCGGAATTGACGGATCAGCTCCATGCCCTGAAGCAGATCGATTTTGACGCACATGGGACCAGCAAGCTGAATCTGCCGAAGACTCCATCCAAGTAATCGCTGCTGGATAGCACCGCCCCTCCTGACCCCGACCCCCCCGGCGAGCCCCACCCTCTTTGTGGGCCAATTTCCGGATCGACAGATTGACCGCGTCTTTACGCCACAAGGCATACTTTACAGAGACGAGCAGGTCCGGTCGGCAGCCGAGGCGTTGCAAAGAGTCCTGCGCGGACGCCAACCAGCGAGATGCAAGATCGAGAAATCCCCTCACTAGGAGCCTGTCCGCCATTGCCGTTCGTGACGAGGCAAAGGAGGTGCGATCAGTTGCGAGGCCGCAGGCCCGAGGCTGACCCTCGTTTCACGTTTCACGCCTCACGTTTCACGGTTCTTGGGAGCGGGCCGAGCACGACGCAGGTGGTCGCAGATCGTTCGCCGCAGTAGAAGGCCAATGTCGGACAGGCTCCTAGCTTTCGTCTCCCGTAATAAGACCGCTTTCTCTTCAAATGACATGGCGCTTCCCCACATGCTACAGTCCCCGCGCAGAACTCGACGGGCTGTCTGATCGAGACCTACAAGGTTATGACAAAAATCTCAATAATCATGCCTGCCCTCAATCTTTGGTCTATTTTCTGAAACCGCCCAACCCCAAGGTGCGAGGTCAAATAATGGCTCCCGAAATTAGCCACGGAAACCATCTTTAGCATATCTACCATGCGTATCTTGGTCCTTTCGGAGATTGGCGACTGGGATTTTGGCTCACAATTGAAAGCGTGCGGGCATGATATTGTTGCCTGGGTTCCTCCTACGTGGGAAGGAGCCCAAAAGAATGGTGGTCCTTATCAGGCGATCAAGACCATCTTCAGAACAATTTTCTCCCAACCCAAACCGATCCGGATAATCGAACCTCAGTTCAATGCCTGGGCATGGCTTGACAAGGAAAAGATCCCGCGCACTCCCTGTTCCAACGTCAATACTCCCAAGTTTGCTGAATATGCGAAGGGCTTGAACATCGATCTTATCGTCGTCTATTTCTTCCCGCATATTTTAAAGGCGCCAATCCTCCAGACTCCTCGGTTAGGAGTTATCAATTGTCATCCCTCACTCCTACCTCGCTATGCAGGGCCACAGCCGGCATTTTGGATGCTCAAGAATGGGGAATCGGTTGCAGGGCTCACCGTTCATGTGATGACGGAGAAAATCGATGCAGGGGATATTATCGCCCAACATGAACTGATTATCGGGGAGAACGAAAATATCGGGCAATTGATGCAGCGACTACACCATGCAGCCGCGACGCTTCTGACAGGAGCCGTCAATGCCATGGCGCAAGGAACGATCGCCCTCAAGCCACAAAATACCGCGGAACGCAGCTATTTTGGAAAGAAGAAAGCAGCCGACGCCTTTCCTAATTGGAACGGGTCTGCGAAACAAATTGTCAATCTGTTGCGCGCACTACAACCTTATGAACCTCTCGCCGCACGTCTCAATGGTAGAACGATCAAGATTTACAATGCGCAATCTCAAGAGGGAGGTGCGTCAGGAGGAGTTCCCGGGCAAATCATAGCCAAGCAATCTGGGACACTCCTGGTGCAGACCGGCAACGGGTGCCTCGATGTACAGTCCTATGAAATAGCCCCGTTTCACGGTTGGCTCAATCGTGTTCTACAAGAGATCCTCATGCCGCCCGTTGGCAGCCGTTTTGATCTTACCCCGCCAGCAACATGGCTAACATCTAAAGCAGTCCCATGAATACGGTATGCAAACCAGGTGGAATGACTTGCTGAGCGTCACCACGGAGAATCCATCGGTATCGACATAGGAGGATGACATGTTCGGTCCCATTACACTTCCGTTCGGAGCCAAAATGCTGTTCAACACCGTCAGGCTCAAGGCCGGAGTCACGTTCGAAGATGTTGAATTGGCCGTCGGTGAACTCTGCAGCGTCGTCAAAGGCTCCTACGGAGGTGACAAAGGCGGATTCCTCGCCGGACAAGTGTTCAAGTTCTCCGGCTTTGTGTCACACGAGGGCTCCCTCACTGAATCCAGAACCGCCGACGACCATTATGTCATCGTGACCTATTGGCGCTCGTTCGAAGAGCACGAACGATCCCATGCGGACGAAGTCTTCAACAACAAGTTTGCCGCACTGGCCGCCATGTGTTCCGACACCAAAGAACTGGGGTACGACATGCTCTGGCAAGGCGCGGCAGCGAACCAATAACGAAGGCGACCATCACCCGCAGACTATCTGATCGGAAATCTGGAAGAGCGCAACCGCCACGCGCAGACAAGTCACTAATGGTAGCTGATGCCTTCCGATTCTTACGCTATTTCGGTCCGAGAACATCCTTGAACATAGTAGCCAGGTCGCGGAGCGCCCGGGCACCGTCGCCGACAAAGGCCGACCCATGCATCGTCGCCAAAGTCTTCGGCTGCAACTCGACCAGCCGATGGAGTGTCGGCTCCGTGAGTGTAGAGTACGGCATATAGTTGGCCAGCGGCCCCTGCTGATACTCCACCAGCACCTGTCGACACCGGCCCAGCACGTCCGAATGCGTGGCCGGCTCAACATCCCCGTCTTGATGAAAGAGGTCCGAACACAACAGCGTGCGCTGGGTCTCTTCGAACAGGAGCCCTGCTTCCCAACAATGCGGCACGTGCGGCGTGTGCAAAAACCTGAAACGATACTTGCCCGTATTGAGCACGTCGCCATCCTTCATCCCCAACGCAGGGCGCACCGCCATGCAATCGTCGATGCTCACCAACTTGCCCACCAAGCTGCACACGGCCATGGACTGCGGCGCAAGCTGCTGCCACTCGCGCAACGATCCGCATTCATCCGCTTCAAGATGGCTGAAACCGATCCATTTGACGGCCTTCGGATCGAGCAACGTCGCCACGGCGTCCCGCACCGCAGCAAACATCGCGCGTGGGCCTGTATGAAACAGCAGCGGCTCGTCGTCGCGCACGAGAAATTGATTGAACTGCAGATTGAAATCCGGCACGAACGTGGAAATTCTGAACACGTCCGGCGCAATCTCTGAAATACTCGTCATGGCGACCTCCGAGGGTGGAAGAAAAGAGACGGTAGGCTACCGCCAGCGCTCAGGTGTGTCAACGAGAGGAACCTGCTGGGGGTCGGCTGAGGACGGCCGCGTGGGCGAAGCGATTTGAAATGTAGAATGCTCCGTTTCTACTCTCTCTACCATGCAGTGTCTCAAGTGTTATCTTCGTGGAAGTCATACCCAGCTCTTTCCAGCGCCCGGCGTACGCCATTCATCACTGCGGGAGTATCGGAGTGTGGCAGCACAGTCACCTCCGGTGCAGCCTGGAGTTTGGCCAGAAGCTGTGCAGCTTCTGAACCGGCCAGTTCGTCGCAGGTTTCATACAAGCCCCCCGGGCCCTCCTCTATCGTATTGTGGTCCTTGAGAATGCCACGGATCCTCGCAATGATGGCAACCGTAGGAGTCGGTATGAGCAATGTGGCGATGGCCCCATGATCGAGCCGGAGCTTGGCTGCGATGAGAAGTGGCTCCCCGCCTCGAAGTCGCTTGGCAGCGGGCAGCAGAATCTTTTCTTCCATGCCGATGTGGCGGAGAAGCCCGGCTCGGAATTGAGTGTACGCTCCCTGATCGACATGGTCGGCATGAGCCACAGCCGATTGAAGCAGCGTATCAAGTCGCCGGTGGTCCTCCATAAGAAAATGTGTGATCGGTCCTGTTTTTTCGTTCTCTCGTGGTCTCATCCGTTGCCTCCGATTATGCCCTCCTCAGAAGCGTGAAAGGAGTCGAGGGAGAAATTTGACACAATTGACATCTCCGCGCGTGGACGAGGCGAGTGAGGGTCTTGATACCATTTTCTTCCGGCGGGTGGTGAGCAGGCGACTAGCCCTTGTTACCCTGCTTCGACCGTGACATCTGTGAGCACCGAGTTGGTAATGAAGCAGTCACTATGGGCTCGCTCATGGAGCGCGGTAATCTGCTCCGATGTCGGAGAAGTCGGCCCTCCGAATACAATCCGAGGACGCAAAGTGACCCGCGTGATGGCGAGCTTTCCCTTCTGGTTCTTTTCCAACAGTCCCACGGCATGATCGCTGTACCGATCCACGACAAACTGTTTCTTGGCGGCCACTGCCAGGAAGGTCAGCATATGACAGCTCGACAAGGCCGCGACGAGGCCTTCCTCAGGATTCACGTGAGCGGGATTCCCACGGTAGGCAGGTGCGGCTGAGGCAGGAACCCGAACACCACCTTCAAAGACCAATACATGGTCTCGAGTGTACGACTCGTAGGAAAAGTCCTCCGTGCCCCTCTTCCATTCCAGCGTGACCTTGTGTTCAGACATCGGCCAACCCTCTCTATAAAGTTAGAAACTGCCTTACGAATCGATTCAAGATTCGTGCGCGGACGGGGCCGTGAGAAAAGTAGCATACCGTTTTCTTTCCTTCTATCTCCAACATTTTAGAAGTATGTCCCCTCTGGTCAACGGGAAGAGTTATCCATCCGAGACAGAATGTCAAAATCCAAATCCTCGCAGAATTACGACTCTTTTAGACAGACCAGGGACAACATGCTCTCAAAGCCTTAACTCCTTCTCCCCCCTCCCGTCTTGTCCAATCCTTCAAACCATTTGAAATACTTGCTGTTTGCTCGCCTCGTGATGTTTGGCAAACCATTTGCGCATTAGAAAGCCGGAGGCAGCCCTTGGAAAATGCCATAGAGCAGCAGAAAGAAATCCGGCGGCATGTTGTCGCACAAGCACGACCATGTCGTTATCGCTCGGAGGTACACAATGAAGAAACCTGGGATCGCACTCGCGACAATCTGTCTGCTTTGTGCGGTAGTCGCAACCGTCCTCACCTGTGAAGCCGCGACCACCTTTGCGGGTGCGATCATCGGCATTGATCAAGCCCAGCGGACAATCACATTCCAGACGAAGGACGGACGAACCTGGACGCTACCTATGGCCGATTCCAACATCTCGAAGCAGGAGCAGATCGCCAAGGGCGATCGGGTCAGGGTCGAGGTCGAAGTGAGCGATAGCGACTTCAGTCGGAGAATCACCAAGATCACCAAGATTCCCGATCAACCTCTGTCCGAACCAACCCAATCCCTCGATGAGGTCAGGCCAGGAAGTCACAGATAAGGGAATGATGACTTGCAAGCTTCTGACAAGGATCGAACCGCCGTGCAGATATATGCACCGAGGAAAAGTCAAGGAGGGAATCATGGGTAGCTCTCACCGGAATATGGCGGTCATCGTCGCCGTGGTGAGCTTACTCACATGCCTAAGTCTTCTCTCGCAGCAAAGCCTGGCCGCGGGGAAGCCCGCGGGAAACCCTCAAATCATCGACGGCTCAAATGTCACGCTCTTTTACCAGATTACCGTTCCCGGCGAATGCGGGTTCGAAGTTCGAGAGATCGGTCAATTCGTCCAGGGACGGCACCAACTGCCGCCGGCGTTGGAGCGGGTGGTCACTGGCATGAAGACCGGCGACGAGAAAAAAGTCGAACTTTCTGCGGAGGAAGGCTTCGGCCCGTATGATGCGAAGAAAAAGAAAACCGTTCCGAAGAGCGACCTGCCAGCCGGGACAAAGGAAGGAGATGTCCTCGAGGATCGCGCCGGTCAGGAGGCAACAGTGACCCAGTTGTCAAACAGGTCCGCGGTGATGGATTACAATCATCCGCTGGCCGGAAAGCCCCTTACCATGAAGATTACGATCTTGCGAGTGGATGATCCGTCATGACAGTTCAATTAGGAGGTGCGCCATGAACGAACGACATGTGGTAGGAAACGGGCTTCTAAAATGCACAATCGACCTCGAAACGCATTACATGAAAAAATGGAGCGGATCCGTTGCCATAGTACTGATCTTGACCTTCATGGGCTTGACCATGATCCCGCCGGGATCGACCATGGCTCAAGATCAGGCGTCCAGCACGGACAGTTCAGAAGGCACTGGGATACAAGTGGCAAGTTGGCTGCTCACGGTTCCCTATTGTGCCGGCAAAAGCGCATTCGCTATCGCAGGCAGCGTCGTCGGTGGCCTGGGATACGCGTTTTCTGGTGGAAACTCAGAAACGGCACAGTCCATTTGGACCAAAACCGTCTATGGGACATACATCCTCCGACCAGCCCATCTCAGAGGCGAGGAACCGATCCAGTTTCTCGGCAAGACTGATGAGAACCAAAGCGAGCCTCTGAAGCGTGCCGCAGTGACATCCGAACCGTCGAATAAGTGAGACTTTGAATGAGCTCATCTATTTGAAAAGGTGATTCCTCAGAACTCGAGCATCGTGAGAACATGTCTCGAAACCTTGGAGGGGTCCGATGAAAGTCGCGACGTCGTGCAGATGGGTCTTCACGCTCAGCCTCATCAGCATATCCGCCGCTGTCGTAGGTGTTACACCAGCACATTCTCAGTCGGCAGCCGCCCCCGGATCGGTGGGATCGCGTCCTGCCGGAAGCCAAGAGACACTCATACCGGCAAAGCCGAGAGGTTCCCATCCCGATGGTACCATGCGAAGCATGCGACCCTCTGATATACCCGGCCAGACACCGGTGCCAGATGAGCGGGCACGGGCACTAGAAGAGCGGCTGCGAAGTGGGCAGATGGAGCGGCCGATTGCCCAAGATCAGATAAGTGACTGGTTGGAGCGAATGCATAGCGGCTCAGCAGAGAGCTCAACTGGTGAAACAGCCCCTGGGCAATCGGTTCAGGGGAATATGCCGGATTAGGCTGTCGGTCCACCCTGGCATAGCCCGATCGAAAATGTCGGGAAAAACCTGTAAGACGCCGACTGCCGGATTTGAGCAGCCCATTATTCGAGCGAGCAATGCATGCGCCGCCGCGCGCGGACTAGGCGATCAGTAAAGTAGCATGTCCCTGTTATGCGTTCAGATCGCGTTTCAGATACAGCTTCCACGAATGATTACCCGGCATGCAGAGCCATTTGAGCAAAGAAATCACTCGCGCGTTTCCCCATTTCTTCAGGCGTAACGTCTTCCTTGTGGGTCGCCAGGGTCCACTTGTGGCCGAATGGGTCAGTGAGCTGCCCACATCGATCGCCCCAGAACATATTGGCCACCGGCATATCCGCTTTCGCCCCGGCCGACACAGCGCGGGTGAAGGCCTGGTCCGCATCTTCAACATAGAGATAGAGACCGACGGGTGTGCCTCCAAAGCTTTGCGGCCCGCGACATCCCATCTCGGGATGTTCCTCGCTCAGAAAAATGATCGAATCCCCGATCTTGATTTCCGCGTGCATGATGCTTTTCTCGTCGGGTCCGAGAAAGCGCATCTTCTCCTCCGCACCGAATCCGCGTTTATAAAACCCGATGGCCTTCTCAACACCCCGCATGGTGAGCGTCGGGGTGACGGTATGAAAGCCGGCCGGAACTGGGTTTGCTAATGTTGCCATCGCGTCCTCCTTTCCAAAGGTTGCGGATTAGAAATGCTTTGATGAAGTTCTGAGACATGATCGGAACACTTACCCGACACGTTGACGCTCAACCAACGATTCTAAGCAAACTAAACCTATGGCGGCGTCATCTCCCCTTAACCCGCGCATAGATCAGCAAGGTTTATGCCGCTAATGGATACTTGATTAGAATGAGACGTACCGCGACGAAGGAAGTGAACGGAACCCCACGAATCAAGTGAGGAGATTGGGTCGGCAGAGCAACTTCACGACCTTCAAATTCAGAGGTGACCACACAGAGGACCGGAGAACAATCTGTCCGGCACTAGCGAGGCCGCATGACTGGTATGACTGCAAATGATTCGATGTTTCTATAACTTCTACTTGACCCCGCCTTCCGGAAAGAATGTTCCGCACCAGACAAAATGTCAGCTCCAAAAGTCTCATGGCAATGGGAAATGACTATGCAGAAGGTTTCCGCCATTGGGCGGTGAGAGAGATCTGTTGATTCCGACACTATCGTAGCGAACTGCTGGAAGGATTAAAACGGAGGGAGGACCCATACTGGGTCATACAATCAATGTGGTGGACTTCCTCTCGGAGAATGTTGGCGCGGTGGAACAGGCCTGCTGGCCTGCACGTTTGGCGTCGGGGTTGCGCTCTCCGCCATTCCAATCCACACGACCGAACCGCCGCGCGCAGACGAGGCGAGGATCCGCGTATCTAGTCCGATTGTTGATCGATCACTGCTTTGATGGAGAAGTATCGCCGAACTCCGACCCCCAAGAACACGAGACCTATCACCAACGACACCACACCCAGTGGTTGAATGCCGGGCATCTCAAGCCACCACACAGCCGGAATGCCGACGATGAAAAACCCCAGCGCGGTCCTGATGTATGACAGCAGCGTGCGCTCGTTCGCCAGCTCAGTCCGTTGCCGAGCCAGCCGGTCTCGAATAGGTGTGTCCAGTTTCTCGGTCATAGGCGATCCGCGAATCCTCGTCGAAACCATACCCCTTCAGAGGGCGAATCTTAACGGACCTGGAAAGAAGGCCGGGCGAAGAAGAGAAGGCGCGAGCGGACGAGGCGAAAATGGTTCCCGACATCTTTTTCACGTTACGAAAGATGCCGTTTGATCGCATCGTAGATCTTTCGCGCTCGGAACTCATTTCCTGTGACACCGACCCGGATCGTCAGACTGGTCCGGGAATCCGAGATGGATTCCAGATCGATCCACACGTGCTCACCGTCAGAAAACTCTGATTCCATATGCGCAGACAATTTATCAGTTTTGTCTTCCAGAAGTTTCAGTTCCAGTTCAGCCAAGGCGGCGACGGTAGCGTTGTGCATGACGGGCACCTCATAGTTCATCTCGTCTTTCAACTTCCCCATCACATACACAGCTCCGGCAGCTCCCCCGGCTGCGCCAACAACCAACGCGAGACAACCGGAACAGAGAAACGCAAGCACCGCACAGAGCACGAAGCCAGGCACCCGCGAGCACCACACCTTACCGTGAGCGTTGGAGCGCATTGTCGGCGTTGTCATATGAAGCTCCCTCCTGACGCAATGGCCTGAATCGGCCGACGAGACCAATGAGAATCCGAGAGCGAACAGCAATGCGAGAACCGAAACGGTTCCCAACATTGTTGTTTCCCGCGATTATCTGGAATTCTATTAGAGTCCACCGGGCAAGACAACCGCTGCGTGCGGACGAGGCGTTCAGAACAGTAGAATGTCCCTGTTTTCTGCCGGAGTAGCGGACGTGCGTAGCTAACTCAGTCCGATGCCGAAGACTTTGGCTGCTTTTTTCACATCTCGTGGCTTGACCCATAGAATGGCGCCGAAGCGTCCCTGGCCGGCAGTGAGGCCGGTCATTGCGGTCATGTTGATCTTGGCTAAGCGGAGTCGATCGGTCAGATCGGCCAACGCTCCCGGGCGATCATCGCCATCCACCAGCAAGCACATTTTCGGTCCCTGCACTTTCAACTTATGCATCTTCGCGATGTTCTTGAACGCGGTGGGATCTTCCGGCACCACATCCACCTGCGTGCGGCGACTCCGAGGAAACGCATGCACAGCCAGCAAATTCCCTCCGGCCTCACGCAGTGGAGCAAGGATGCCGGCTAATGTCCCTGGTTTATCCGCAATCTGCACCTTGAAATATTGAGCAGTTCGAATCAGATCGGCCATCATTCCCTCCTCTCCCCGCCAGAATAGCGGGTATCATTCGACAGGAAATGCTTCGCGGGAAAATTAATGTGTGCTGGAATCATCATCATGTGGACTGACCTCCACAGAAGTCGCGCAATGAGGGGATGGCAGTTGAGTGTGTATAGCCTAGGCCCCAACCGGGCTGAATGCAACCGGGTAAAGTCCACGTTCAGGCACAGAGTTGCCGCTTCCGACGGTCTTTCTTAAAGATGGTCCCCTGTCCTTCTAGCCAGCTCCAACCAATCCTCGCTTCGATGAAGGTAGCGTCCCCCGCGCGCGACGGAGGTCTTCAACGGAACACTTCTTTAAACAGCTCCAGCATCGCCGCCCAAGACATTTTGTCGGCTTCCGCATTGTACTCGAGGGCATCCATCCCCGCCTTGCCGGCATCCGGATTAGTGAATCCGTGTTTGACACCCGGATAGGTGATCACCTGGAACTTCGCCCCCGCCGCCTTCATCTCCTGAGTTAAGGCCTCCACTTGCTCTTTCGGAACAAACGGATCGGCTGCGCCTGTCAGCACGAGAACCCGAGCCCGGATCGTGCCAGGTTTCGCAGGACTCTTCGTCGCGAGCGCGCCGTGGAAGGTGACCACCGCATCTAAATCGGCCCCGGACCGCGCCTCGCCAAGGACCACAGCTCCTCCGAAGCAGTATCCGATGGCGGCAATGTGGTCCGCCGAGACGTGGGGATCCTGCTTGAGCTGCTCTAGCGCCGCGTGAAATCTCGCCGGGATCACCGCCGGATCCTTCTTGACCTCGGTCATGAAGCCCTGGGCATCCTTCGGATGTGTGGTCACCTTGCCCTTCCCATACATATCCAGCGCAAAGCCGACGTAGCCGGCCTCCGCGAGTCGCTTGGCCTGATACCGCGCGTGCTCGTTGTGGCCCCACCACTCGTGAACGACAAGCACCCCGGGACGTAGACCCTTCGACGCGTCATCCCACGCAATGAGTCCCTGTAGAACAGCCTCGCCCTCTTTGTATTCGATTTCTCTAGTTTGGACTTCAGCGGCAGCCGCCGACGCAACGAAGAGCATCGCTGCCATCACCGCCACGATGTATGTCCTATTCATAGATCCCTCTCACAACTTGAAGCGCGCACAGGGAGCCCTCAAAGTATACGACGATCTCAACGCATGTGCGTACGAGGCGAAAATAGTTCCTGACAACTTGCCCTACTCGGCGAATCCCATGATGCATCAACGCAACACCTGACCGTGGATTTTTTCGAGATTGGCTAGTCCTCGCCAAACTTTAACTTGTACAGCTTGTTTAGAATGCGCTCTACCAGTTCCCTAAAGTCTTGGATCTGAGCATCCGCGACGCCAACGGTGGCTCTTTCATGGACAAGTTTGCATCTAAGCCGATAATAATGATCGATCTTCTTCCAGGTAGTTGCCTTGATATTAGTGTATTTCTTGACCTCATTGTGAACATCAATTCGGTTCTTGAATATTGATAAGAGCTTTGCATCGTTGTAGGGCGTACCCGATTCGTTCACGAGGTACTCTTTGAATGCAATTTCTAGGGTGCTATCGAGCACGATCAGCGCGATCCGATTTCTTTCTTCAAGGTGTTGTTTTGAAATCAGATCTGCAGCAATGATACCCTCGTATAGGCCCCTTGCCCAAGGTTTGCTTTTCGCTACCTTCTTGTTCTTCTGAGTGATTATTTCACCATATCTTGGGCGAGACTTTGGAAGGGGTGGAAGGAATGATTTCTTAACCGCGGGGAAATCATCGATCAATACGTCTTTGATCGTTCCAGTTTTGTACTTAAAAACCTTCTCGGGCCAGTCTCCTACCCAAATACGGGAAAGTGCTGCATAGCCTTTCACAACCTGCACCAGCCAATTGTGGAGAGCGAGAAAAACTCCATGCTTTGTACTAATGTCGGACTTGCTGCTGTTCCATGGCATGGCCCTCGCATCGCCATTTAAGAATACCAATACTCTGGTTAGCGATATTTTGGGATGTGGAAGGCCTGCCAGGCCTTTGGTGAAGCCTACTTCAAATGTTTTCAGCCCACGAGCAACTAGCCTGTCATTACAATAAAAGTAGACACCATATTCTCCAGCGGCAGGACTCGATTCCCGACTGAGGCCAGCGACGGCTTCGATCCTAACCTTGCCATGGTCCGCTGTATCGAGGGCACCTGTGTACCTCTGAGGAGGAAAGCCGGGAGGATAAGCCCAGTTCTCGAAAAAGCGTGGTGAAAGTTTCTCGTCATTTACTTCGAGGCAAACGCTGTTATTTCTGAGGAATCTCCCATACGTTGTGCTCAAGTGATCTTTAAGTTGAGTTATTGCTTCGTCTGTAATCGAAACACGAAGTTTCTGTAGCTCTACGATCGTTGTTCCTTTGGCTAACTCGCCGACCTCATATACAGGTAACTTCCAATCATCGTCACCTAACCAGTCTTCATCGAATTCGATCTGATAGGTGCTCTGTTTCCCCTGTCGAGTTCTGATCTTGATGTCTTGGGCCAAAGCCACTACTGCCCGCTTAGTGCCTACGCCAAAAATTCCTATCGTTTCCTCAGAAGTGTTGGTACCTGTTTGTCCCGGTCCGACAATGTACTGCAACTCGGACTTAGCTACTCCTCCGGCATCGTCTTCAACAGTGATTGTTTGCTGTACTCTGTCCAGGGTGATGTTGATTGAGATGTCTCTTGCCTTTCCGCCTCTTACCCACACATCAAGTCCGTTGTCGACAAGTTCGCAAATCGATCTATTCAGGTCATAGTCAGCGATGATGGAGAGGAAGAGTCTCTTTGAGGGGGTTGCGTCCAGCTGGCCTACTTCTTTTTTCATGTTTTGCTTATACAACTGGGAGCAAAGTGGCAACAGGCTACTTGTTGCCCGCGATTGTGTCAATTCAATCTTTAGCCGAAATGCCCGTACTTATAGAGCTCAAAGCACACGTCAGAAGTCCGTTTCTTCCCGTTCGAGGGTTCGTTTAGTGCCCAACTGCGCATTTCACCCCTGCTTGTGTTTTACGCAACCTGCTCATCCTCATCTTGAGCTGATTAAACGAAGCTACGCGTGTTTGAATTGGCCATGAAGTCAACCCTCAGAACAGTCTTGTGAACCGTTTGCCTCAGCACTTGTCTCTGGCAATCTCACAGCCTTCTTCCTGTAACCCGTTTTGGGTTAATCCAAAAATAGGTTTAAAAGTCTCCTCGATTAAATCTTGTCTCGGACGTCCTATGCCCAAATCCATTTTTACAGACGAATACGAAATCTTTCGCCTCTTGCTGATTGAGGCAAGGAGTTCTGCTGGACTTACGCAAGTCGGGTTGGCCAGGAAACTAGGCCGCCCTCAGTCATATGTGTCGAAATACGAACGTGGCGAGCGCCGACTTGATGTTATCGAATTTCTAAGCATCTCCCGGGCCATCAGTATTGATCCATTGGAGTTGATCAGAAAACTGCAACGGAGTATTAACGGAAGAAGGCGAGCGAGGTCCACGTGAAGCTAGTTCACGTGGAAACTCTGATCCAGATTGGAAAGTTTTCGTCATCTCAAGATTGGCTGAACATCCACGATGAAGTAACTCACGCAATTCAAGGAATGGTATGGCCCGCTGGCTCTGACAAGTTCACGATCTACCCTGAGAGCGGCAAGAAAAGGCGTAAGGGTAACGGCGTGAAACCCATCAAGAACGGCCTTATGAGGGTGTTAGTGAAGCGTGGGTGGGAAACCGAGGTCGCACTGGACATCGCGACTGTAGTCAGACCTGGCAAACTCGATGCAGTTCTTAAGACGAAATATGGTCTCGTGGCACTCGAATGGGAAACGGGTAACATTTCGTCCAGCCATCGCGCGTTGAACAAGATGGCTCTGGGCATTATGAAGGGATTGCTTGCGGCGGGAATGCTGGTGGTTCCGAGCCGTGAATTCTATAAATTTCTAACTGACCGCGTTGGTAACTGGTCAGAACTTGAACCTTACCTCGACCTCTGGAAAGCCATTCCTTGCAAATCTGGGGTGCTTGAGGTGTTGGTCGTAGAACATGATGCGACTAGTACAAAAGTCCGACGCATACCAAAGGGCACTTCTGGCCGGGCATTAGAGTAAGAACCGGATCAGTCCTCCACATAATCATCGTTTCGGTGCGCGTGGATCTCATTGTCTTCCATGCGACTGACGATGTCAGCGGCGAAATCTATTTCTGTGCCAATCCAACGGCGGCTTCTCCGCTCACAAACAGTATACGTCGTTCCGCTTCCTCCAAAAGGATCAAGAACTAGGTCTCCTCGCACTGTAGACATTTCTATTACGCGATCGAGAATCTTAGTTGAGAGAGCATTTGCTCTTCTGTTCTTAGACTTAAACTTCCAATGGCGAACAGGTGGGATGTCAGTCCATACATCTTTGAGATTAACACCTTTCGGATTCATTGCGTCACGATGACCGCCGTAGTCTTTGACCTCTCCATCACAATGACGGCATGTGTCGATAGGAGTACGAATTCGCCTAAATGTCTTGGGCTTTCCCTTAGAGAAGTATAAGAGACTGTAGTGGCTAGGGTGTAGCCGTCCGGGGATGGGCAAGCAAGCACTGATTTCTAAGGCGATCCAGTGTCGAAACTGCATGCCCGACTCAAAAAGATGATGTCCCAAGAGAATGTTCCATCTCGGCAGGTTGTACAGAAAAAGAGCCCCACCTGGTTTAAGTACCCGAACACACTCAGTCAGCCATTCCCTGGACCATGAAAGATAGTCTTTATCTTTCCTAAGATCATCTGTGTTCCTACCATATTTTTTCCCTAAATTGAACGGTGGGTCGGCAAAAACTGTGTCTATAACCTCGTTTCGGATAGCTGGAAGGATTTTCATGCAATCAGCCGAGAAGAGCGCGCCAAAGTCACTCTTGTAAAATGGTGCGGGGATTTCGGAAGGATTATTGAAGAATGGAGCTACGTCAAATCCGTGCGCAAGCCAACGAAGACGCTCTTGTTTTAGGATATTTTGCGAGGTTTGAGTATCCATCGGATAAGTCGTGATGAACTGTATCCTACCTTGGGGCATTCTTCAACCGGGTGAAGCAATAGCAATATACAATATAATGGTATTTAAACTTGGATCCCGATGCTCCTTCCAAATTCGCCTGTCCTCTCCTCACTGAAGTTTGGCCCGATGAGACTCCCACTGCGCGTGCCCAACGAGGGTTTTCAGATTTTCCCCACTTTGCCCTAAGGGGAGCAGCCAGACTGTCCTTCACTGCGCGCATTGAGGAAGCACATTCTGATCGTGCGGCCTCAGCGAGCAAGAAGGATGGTCTGGCTGTTCCCCTCCCACCCTTCTGAGGCCGCGCGTTGCACGAGGGCTAACTCTTCACTTGCATCCAGCGAGGCGGCTGGTGTGGTCTCCACTGCGCGCATCGAGCGACCACCGCTTTATCGTGGGGGCTCTGCGAGCACAGAGACCATGCCAGCTGCCTCGCCATTCCCCCTCCAACCTCGCTCGTTATCTCTTCAGGGATGGGGGCTGATTGATCTTCCACTGCGCGCAACTTTTTCACCCGCCCGCCCACTGGCAGATATTTTCCACCCGCCCTACCCTTCGATTGCTTCGCAATCGATCTCCCGGGACGTACCATTAGCCCGGGCGTGCCCTCCAATCCTTTTCATCTCTCGATAAGGGAGTGGCCAAGGCTGCCCTTTACTGCGCGCACCGAACGAGCACAGTTTCACCGTGCGCGTTCTGCGAGCAAGAAGGGCAGGCGCGCGTTCCGCAAGCAACTCACCTTTCAGCGAGAGACGAGCGACGAACGACGAACGACGAAGCCTGAACGACGAGAGATGGGAAGACCTAGCCAAATTTGGCGGTCATCCGACCTTCAGGCCGCCGGACGAACCTTGACGGTGAGGCGCACACGGGCACCGAGCCGGGCCAGCATGTCGATCAGCGCATCGGTACTGAACAAGTCGATACGCCCGCGGAGGAGATCGCTGACACGGGGCTGAGTCACACCGAGTATCTTCGCAGCTGCTCTTTGCTTGAGGCGACGAGACGCAATGAGTTTCTGCACCTGGATCATGAGGTCCGCTCGGACCAGCAGATGCTCGGCCTCGTCGTGGCGAAACCCGAGGTCGCGGAATACATTTCCGCTGGAAGGTGTGATCTTGAATTTCATGATGCTCCTCCCCTCTCGATGCACCTACCACTCAGCGCTGCGCAACAAGTGCCTGATAGCGTTGTCTGGCAAGTCCCACATCGTGCTGCAACGTTTTCCTGGTCCGTTTCTCAAAGGCATGGAGCACATAGATCGCTTCCGCAAACTTGGCGACGTAGCATATACGATGTTCCACCTCGGTATGAATTCTCATCTCACGGACGCCGGGACCAATGCTCGGCATCGGTTTCCAGTCCAAAGGCTCAAACCCCTGCTGAGCCAGCCGAAGCTGAAAGCCCGCGAGTCGCCTGGCATTCCGCGTGAATGCCTGCAAGTCACTCCGCGATGACCCGAGCCACAGGATCGTCTTTTCGGCTACGACATCAATATGCAAGTTTTAGTATATTCCAGTCAAGAGCGCACACTTTTTCCTTCTCTGCACCATCACACCTTCTCGCCACTCCCCCTCCAAGCTCGCTCGTTCTCTCTCAGGGATGAGGTCTGATTGATCTTCCACTGCTTGCGTCGCTGGCGAGTCTCATGAAGCGGGCTTCGTGAATCGAATTTCGCTGTTCGCGTGGGTCTTGCGAGAGAATCGAGGCTGACCGGAAATTTCATCTATGCGAGTCGCGCCTGTCGTACACGTCTTGCCTGACACACTTACGATTTGCGGATGAGGAGAGACGGGTTTACGAACTATCGCAGGCGGTGTTATTCAGTCACCGGCTCCGGCGTGCTCTATCAGTTTCCTCCTTGATGACCTTTCCGATGAGCCGTAGCACCGGGGGAATATCCTCTTGGGCCGTCTTCCACAGCACCTGATGGTTTACTCCGAAATACTCATGGATGAGCTTATCGCGCATCCCAGCCATCTGCTTCCACGGGACCTTCGCATGTCGCTTACGTACAGACGGTGGAACCTTCTTGGCCGCTTCACCGATAATCTCGAATGCTCTGACCACGGCATAGATGGTTTTCTGATCCTGCGCAAACTGGGCCCACGTCATGCCGGCGATGAACTGAGAGATGTTCAGTACAGCGTCCTGAATATCGGCCACGTAGTCGAGAAACTCACGTTTGCGAGTCACAGGCCCACGACCTCGCTCAGAATCTGCCGGCCGATCAGGGGTTTAAGCGTACCCTTCATCACCAGATCCACCTTGACGCCCAACAGAGATGACAGATGGTCTTCCAGCTCGATGAACTCAAACAGGCCTGGCTCCTCGGCAAACTCGACGAGCACATCGAGATCGCTGTCCTTCCGGGGCGTCCCCTGGACATACGAACCGAACAGGCCAAGGTACTGGACATGAAACTTGGCCCGCAGCTTTGGTAATTCCCGGCGCAGGGCGTCCATGTATCGCCGAAGCTTTCGCTGTGCGCCTAATTGAGAGACTGTTGCCATCACTCACACTCCTCTTGCAATCCGCTGGACCATTCCTGTGCGAGCACAGCCTACGTTCCAGGCCTGAGTCTGTCAACATTTCGCAACAGGTTCTGCAATGGTTTTCTAACGCCACGACTGCGACTCGTAGGGGAACAGCCCGACCGTCCTTCACTGCGCACGTCGAACGACTATTATTATGGTCCCTCCAAGCTCGCTCGTTATCTCTCAGGGATGGGGGCTGATTGATCTTCCACTGCGCGCGTCCAACGAGGGCCTTCTGAGGCCGCGCGTTGCGCGAGCACAGAAGATCATCAGGCTCCATCC
>Ga0209640_10000564_pt1 | contig 28981 bp, 25 predicted proteins | sample RifCSP10_1_FD_184018 | JGI IMG/M metagenome (GOLD analysis project Ga0209640, IMG submission 184018) | Soil microbial communities from Rifle, Colorado - Rifle CSP2_sed 10_1 (SPAdes) (version 2) | ecosystem: Environmental > Terrestrial > Deep subsurface > Rock core/Sediment | place: Rifle... | reverse complement strand
CGGGGCCGGCAAAGCGGCGCTGATCGGAATGGAGATCTGGCGCGACGACGTCAACAAGAAAGGCGGCCTGCTCAGCCGGCCGGTCGAGTTCGTCTACTACGACGACGCGACGCAGCCGGCCAACGTCCCGGGCATCTACACGAAGCTGCTCGACGTCGACAAGGTCGACCTCGTGGTTTCGAGCTACGGCACCAACGAGATCGCGCCGGCGATGCCGATCGTGATGCGCAAGAAGCTGACGTTCCCGTCGCTGTTCGGGCTGGCAGTGAACGATGAGTTCAAGTACGACCGCTACTTCCAGATCATGCCGGCCGGGCCGGAGCCCAAGACCGACTGGTCGAAGGGCTTCTTCGAGCTCGCGCTGCAGCAGAAGCCGCAGCCGAAGACCGTCGCGATCGTCGCCGCCGACGCGGAATTCGCGTTGAACGCCGCGGCCGGCGCGCGCGCCAACGCCAACAAGATGGGATTCCAGATCGTCTACGACAAGACCTATCCGCCCTCCACGACCGACTTCACGCCGATCGTGCGCGCGATCCAGGCGACCAACCCCGATATCGTTTACGTCGGCTCGTATCCGCCCGACTCCACCGGCATGGTGAAGGCGGCCAACGAGGTGGGCCTGAAGGCCAAGCTGTTCGGCGGCGGCATGGTCGGGCTGCAGTTCGCGGCGATCCAGAAGAACCTCGGGCCACTGCTGAACGGGGTCGTCAACTACGACTTCTGGGTGCCCGAGCCGACGCTGAATTTTCCGGGCGTGAAGGAGTTCCTCGCCAAGTACCAGGAAGCCGCCAAGGGCAAGGGCGTCGATCCGCTGGGCCATTACCTGCCCCCCTACGCCTACGCGTATCTCGAAGTCCTGGGCCAGTCGGTGGTGGCGGTGAAGAGCCTCGACCAGGCCAAGATCGCCGCGCACATGCACAAGACGACCTTCGATACGGTGGTCGGAAAGGTGAAGTTCGGCGCGAACGGCGAATGGGCGAAGAGCCGCGTGCTGATGGTCCAGTTCCGCGACGTGCAGAAGGACAACCTCGAGCAGTTCGCCGGTCCGGGCAAGCGCGTCGTGCTGTATCCGAAGGAATGGAAGTCGGGGGAGATCGTCTACCCCTACAAGCAATAAGCAGCCGCGCCCGTAGGGCACCCGCGCGACGGTGCTTTCCGCAGATCTCCTAGCGAACGCCGTCGTCGCGGGGATATTGCTCGGCGGCTTCTACGCCGCCGTGGCGCTCGGGCTGGCCATCGTGTTCGGCCAGCTCGACATCGTCAACATCGCGCACCCGGCCTTCGTCATCGTCGGGTCGTACATCGCCTACATCCTGAACAGCCGCTTCGGTTTCGACCCGGTGCTGATCGGCTTCGCGGCGGCGCCCGTCTTCTTCTTCGTCGGCGCGCTGATCTACCGGGTCTACTTCCTCGCCTTCGAGCGCACCGGCCAGGAGTCGCTCTCCGGGCTGGCGTTCTTTTTCGGCGTGATGTTCATTATCGAGGTGTCGCTGATTCTGGTCTACGGCGTCGATTACCGCCTGGTGCAGGCCGAATACATCGGCCAGACGTGGAGCATCGGCTTCGTCGACCTGCCGCTGCGCATGCTGGTGCCGTTCGCGATGTCGGTCGCGCTCACGGCCGGCATCTACCTGTACCTGTCGCGCACGTTCATGGGCCGGGCGATCCAGGCGGTGGCGCAGGACCGCCTGGCGCTGCAGTTGATGGGGGCAAATCCGGTACGCGTCAAGCAGTGGGCCTTCGGACTGGGAGTCGCGACCGCGGCGATCGCCGGCGCGATGCTGATCATCATCGGTCCGGTCGAGCCCTCGGTGGGGCGGCTCTACATCGGACGCGCCTTCGCCATCGTGGTGCTCGGCGGCATGGGCAGCATCCAGGGCATGTTCATCGCGGCGCTGATCCTCGGCGTCGTGGAGAGCATGGTGTCGACCTTCGTCGGGCCGTCGTGGTCCCCGGCGGTCGCATTCGGCGTGCTGGCGCTGACGCTTGCGCTGCGGCCCGCGGGACTTTTCGGAAGGTAGGGGATGAAGTCCGCCGCATTCTGGGGCTCGCTGCTCGCGCTTCTGGCCGCGGGCCTTGCGCTCACCGAGGCCTTCGAGAACGAGTACTACTTCAACGCGCTGTATCTGATTTTGCAGGGCACGCTGATGGCGGTGGCGTGGAACGTCCTCGGCGGCTTCACCGGCTACGTGAACTTCGGCAGCGCCGGGTTCTTCGCCATGGGCGCGTACACCACGGTGGCGCTCAACAAGGCGTTCGGCCTGCCGCTGCCGCTCCTGATCCTGGCAGGAGGCGCGGTCGGCGGCCTGGTCGGACTCGGCCTGGGCTACCTGACGCTGAGGCTGAAGGGGGTGTACTTCGCGATCGCGACGCTCGCCATGGCGATCGTGATCGAAACCCTGGTCAACAACTGGAGCTACGTGGGCGGCGCCAAGGGATCCTACCTTCTGACGCCGGAAGAGTACCTGTGGTTCAAGAGCTACATCCAGATGCTCTTCATTGTGATGCTGCTGCTGACGCTGGCGGCGGTCGCGGTCTCAAGGATGCTCAGTGCCTCGCGCCTCGGCCGGGGCCTCGCAGCAATCCGGGACGACGAGGTCGCCGCCGAGTGCAGCGGGGTGCCGACGCTCAGGCTCAAGCTCATCTCGACGACGGTGATGGGCGCGATGATGGGCGTGGCCGGGGCGCCTTTCCCGTTCTTCGTCACCTTTGTCGACCCGGTGTCGGCTTTCAACCTGTTCATCGCGGTTAACGCAATTGCAATGCCGATGATCGGCGGCACGTCCCACTGGATCGGCCCGGTGATCGGCGCGCTGCTGGTGGGCTCGACGCAGGAGGTCGTCAAGGTGACGGTGTCTTCCGAGCTGAACGTGCTGATCGTCGGGGTGATGCTGGTCGTATTCATCACGCTCGCGCCCCAGGGCATCGTCGGCCTGGCGCGCAAGTACTGGCGCGCGCGGCCGTCGTGAGCGGCGAACTGCTGCGGGTCAGCAACCTCGGCAAGCGCTTCGGCGGCTTCGTCGCGCTGGACCGCGTCTCGCTCAGCGTGCGCGCCGGCGAGCGCCTCGGCCTGATCGGCCCCAACGGCTCGGGCAAGACCACGCTGATCAACTGCATATCCGGTGCGCTGTACAACGACTCCGGCGAAATCCATTTCGACGGCCGCGAAGTCACCCGGCTGCCGCCCTTCCTGCGGGCCCGCGCCGGCATCGCCCGCAGCTTCCAGATTCCGAAGCCGTTCCGCAGCATGACGGTGCTCGAGAACCTTCAGGTGCCGCTGGAGTACGCCGCGCACGGCCGCGCCGGGCGGCGCCGCTCCGCCGACGAGGCGCTCGAGGTGCTCGAGACAATCGGTCTGCGCGAGCGCGCGCACGAGGACTCGGCGCGCCTCACCCAGGTGGACATGCGCAAGCTCGAACTGGCGCGCGCCATGGCCGCGAAGCCGCGGCTGCTGATCTCGGACGAGGCGATGGCGGGGCTGTCTTCAACCGAGGTCGACGAGGTGCTCGGCATTCTGCGGCGGCTCAACGAGGCCGGCATCACCATCATCATGATCGAGCACATCATGCACGCCGTGATGCGCTTCTCCGAGCGCGTCATCTGCCTGGTCGCCGGCCAGATCATCTGCGAGGGCACGCCGGAGTCGATCGTGCAGGACGCCGGCGTGCAGAGGGCCTACCTTGGCGAATAGCCTGCGCGTCGAGGGATTGAGGGCCGGGTACGGCGCGGTGCAGGTGCTCGACGGCATCTCGCTCGCGGTCAACGACGGCGAGACCGTCGCGCTGCTCGGCACCAACGGCAACGGCAAGAGCACGCTCATGAAGTGCATCATGGGGATCGTGCCGCCGAGCGCGGGGAGCATCGCCGCGGTGATCGACGGCGTCAGCCACGACCTCGTCGGAAAGGCGCCCGAGGAAATCGTCGACCTCGGCATCGGGCTCGTCCCCGAGGGCCGGCGCCTGTTTCCGCGCCTGACCGTCGAGGAGAACCTGCTGCTCGGGGCCTTTCGGCGTACCGCGCGCGCCCTGACCGGGCGCAATCTCGCGTTCTGCTTCGAGACCTTCCCCGTTCTTGCCGAGCGCCGCAAGCAGCTCGCCGGCAACATGAGCGGCGGCGAGCAGCAGATGCTCACGCTCGCGCGGGCGCTCATGACGGCGCCGAAAATTCTTCTGATCGACGAGCCCTCGGTCGGGCTCTCGCCGCTCCTCGTGATCCACACCATCGACAAGATCCGCGAATTGAAGGAGAGCTACGGGCTCACGGTGCTCATGGCCGAGCAGAATTTCAACCAGGCGATCCGGATCGCCGACCGCGGCTACGTCATCGTTCACGGCAGAATCGAATTCGAAGGCGCTTCGCGCGAGGACCTCGGCGACAACGAGCTGATCCACAAGCTGTACATGGGCCTGTAGCGGCGGCAGGGTCGCCTCGCGATGGCGCACCCGATCCGCTCGCCGGCGCCGCGGGACGCTGTCGGCCGCTCCCGACACCCCATGACCGAATGAAAAACAGGTTGGACGCCCGGGTTCGATCTTTCTAGACTGAGGTTCGGGGAGACCCTGCGATGCCGAAAATCTGCGCAATCCTACCGATGGTCATCAAGGCGCCCGGATGAGCAGCAGGACCCGCAAAAGACCTGAGGACCTTCGCAGCCACCGCTGGTACGGCGTCCGGGACCTGCGCTCGTTCGGCCATCGGTCCCGGGCTTCGCAGATGGGATTCGACCGCAGCGATTACGCCGGCAAGCCGGTGATCGCGATCCTCAACACCTGGAGCGACATCAATCCCTGCCACACTCATTTCAAGCAGCGCGTGGAAGAGGTGAAGCGCGGGATCTGGCAAGCGGGCGGCTTTCCGGTCGAACTGCCGGTGATGACGCTTTCGGAGCCTTTCCAGAAACCCACCACGATGATGTACCGCAACTTTCTCGCCATGGAAGCGGAGGAAGCGCTGCGTTCGTATCCTGCCGACGGCGCGGTCCTCATGGGCGGCTGCGACAAGACCACGCCGGCGCTCATCATGGGCGCGACCAGCATGAATTTGCCTGCGATCTTCCTGCCCGCGGGCCCGATGCTGCGCGGAAACTGGGGCGGGACAACCCTGGGCTCGGGCAGCGATTCGTGGAAATACTGGGCCGAGTTGCGCGCCGGAAACATCACCGAGCGCGACTGGCAGGAGATCGAACAGGGGATCGCGCGCTCGCCGGGACATTGCATGACCATGGGGACCGCATCGACGATGACCAGCGCCGCGGAAGCGCTGGGGCTGACGCTTCCCGGCGCGGCGTCCATACCGGCGCCCGATGCGCGTCACGCCGCGATGGCAACGCTCACCGGCAAGCGCATCGTCGACATGGTGTGGGAGAACCTGAAGCCCCGCGATCTGCTGACCGCTGAAGCATTCGACAATGCCGTCACGACCGTGCTAGCCCTCGGCGGCTCGACCAATTCGATCATTCACCTGATCGCGATGGCGCGCCGCGCCGGAATCGGGCTCGAACTTGACCGGTTCGACACCTTGGCGCGCAAAACGCCGCTGATCGCCAACATCCGGCCTTCCGGCGAGTACCTGATGGAGGACTTCTTCTATGCGGGCGGCCTGCGCGCACTGCTGAACCGGCTGCGCGATTTTCTGACGCTAGGGGCGATGAGCGCCAACGGCAGGACGCTGGGCGGGAATATCGAGGGGGCGGAAGTGTTCAACGATAACGTCATCCTGCCGCTCGAGCGCGCGCTGGTGACGTCCGGCAGTCTCGCCGTGCTGCGCGGCAATCTCGCGCCGGACGGCGCGGTGATCAAGCCGCCGGCAGCGGAAGCGCGCCTGCACCGTCATTCCGGCCGCGCGGTGGTGTTCGCCGACTACAACGACATGGCGGCGCGCATCGATGCCCCGGATCTTCCCGTGGACCAGGATTCGGTGATCGTGCTGAAGAACGCCGGGCCCCTGGGCGGTCCAGGGATGCCGGAGTGGGGACAACTGCCGATTCCGAAGAAGCTCCTGCAGCAGGGTATCCGCGACATGGTGCGCATTTCCGATGCGCGGATGAGCGGGACCTCCTACGGTGCGTGCGTGCTGCACGTTGCGCCGGAATCGTTCATCGGCGGTCCGCTTGCGCTGGTCGAGGAGGGGGACATGATCGAACTGGACGTTCCGGGGCGGCGCCTGACGCTCAATGTAGACGACAGCGAACTTGCGAGGAGAAGGCGCCTGTGGATGGCGCCGCCGGCGCGCCATGCGCGCGGCTACGGCGCGATGTTCGCGCGCCACATCAAGCAGGCGAACGAGGGCTGCGACTTCGATTTCCTCGAAGGCACCGGGCGTACGCCGGAACCGGAGATACACTGATGGGTGATCCGTGCAGCGCTGCGCAAGGAGACGTGATGAAATTCTCGAGCTTTGCCCGGGCGATCGTCTCGGCGCTTTTCATGATCGCGTGGGGTCCCGCGCACGCCCAGTTCCCGGGCAGGGCGGTCACGCTGGTCGTTCCGTCTCCGCAGGGTGGCGCTACCGATACCGGCGCGAGGCTCGTCGCGAGCAAGCTCACGGAGCGCTGGGGCCAGGCGGCGATCGTGGAAAACAAGCCCGGCGCGTCGGGCATCGTCGGCACCGAGCACGTGGCGAAGGCAAAGCCGGACGGCTACACGCTGCTGATGGGCGACATCGGTACGCAGGCGATCAATCCGTCCCTGTACAAGAATCTTCCCTACGATGCGAACAATGCCTTCGCGCCGGTTTCGCTGGTCGCGGAGCTGCCGCTGGTGCTGCTCGTCCATCCCTCGGTGAACGCGAAGTCGCCGCGGAACCTGATCGGGCTCGCCAAGTCGAAACCCGGGCAACTGGCCTACAGCAGCTCGGGCAGCGGCGGATCGATGCATCTTGCGGCGGTATTATTCGAGAGCATGGCCCGGGTGCAGTTTTTTCATGTTCCGCACAAGGGCGTGGCGCCGGCGATTGCGGATCTTGTCGCCGGGCGCGTCAATCTGTCGTTCGCGACCGTGCTGGAATCGATCGGCGAAATCAAGGCGGGCAATGTGCGCGCGCTTGCCGTGACGAGCGCGCAGCGCTCGCCTTCCATGCCGGCCCTGTCCACGGTTGCGGAGAGCGGGGTCCCGGGATACATCTCCACGTCCTGGATCGGGGTTCTCGCTCCGGCCGGTACGCCGATGGCAACCGTCGAGAAGATCGCCAAGGACATCCACAGAGCGGTTACGACGCCCGATGTGCAGCACAAGCTGATCGAGCAGGGCGCCGTTCCGGTCGGCAGCTCGCCCGCCCAGTTCCGGTCCCTGATCGACAGCGACCGCCGTCGCTATGCCCGGATCATTCAGGAGAAGAAGATCACGGCCGAATGATGTGCGCGGGATGAAATCCGCGCTGCCGTCGCGCCGGCGCCGCCCTTCATGGCAAGGTGCTGCGCCTGGGATGAAATTGCGGCAACCATGAGTGCGCTTCCGGTCAAATTCGCGATCCGCCACGGCATCGCGAGTGTGCAATAAGTAACAGAAGCCGCGCCTTTCGCCCTGCCCGCCGGCGGCAGGGGCCGCTTACGTCAAGTTTTCCTGACAGACAAGCGCCCTCAGTTCCAATAGCTTGATTCAAGGAAAGCGGGATCGCTGATCTCGTTCCCGGAGGCGCGAGACGGCGGGACCCGGTGGCTGCCGAAACCCTGGATCATGACTGGCTGGAACTCCAATCCCGCTTCACCGCGGCCGGCGGAACGCATGACGGCGCGCGCGCTTTACATTGTCCTCGCCGGCGTGTTGCTGGTGCTCGCAGCGGTGGCGCTGTATACGTATCGATCCGTCGATCGCGAGCTGACGGATTCGGCGATCGCACGCCGGACGTCGATTGCCTCCCTGGCTGCCGCGACCTTGTCGGGCCAGTTCGATCGCGCGATCGATCTCGGTATCTCGCTTGCAACGCGGGTGCAATTCCGCGAACTCGTGGCGGCCGGCAAATGGATCGAGGCCGCCGCGATCCTTCGCGGCGTGCCGGCCGATTTCCGGTACGTGGACCGGCTGTTTCTCACTGACGTGCAAGGCACGCTGATGGCCGATGTTCCCGAATTGCCAGGCGTGCGGGGACGCAACTTCGCGTTCCGCGAGTGGTACGCGGGCGTCAGCAAGGACTGGGCGCCCTATGTTTCTTCCGTCTACAAACGGACTGCCGATCCGCAGCGGAACGTGGTCGCGGTGGCGCTTCCGGTGCGCGATCCCGGCGGCCGCGCGGTTGCGATCCTGGTCATCCAGGCGGACCTGGAGGCATTCTTCGAATGGACCCGGGCGGTCGATCTCGGGCCGGGCGGCGTGGTCTACGTGGTCGATCGCCGCCGCCAGATCGCCATCCATCCCCAACTTCCGCCGCAGGGCCCGATCCGCGACCTGTCGGGCAATCGCATGATCGAGCGCCTTGCGCGCGGCGAAGCGGGTGTCGAAACAGGTCCCGGTCCGATCGACGCCGAGCCTGCCGTTTCGGCGTTTGTGCCGGCGAAACATGGCTGGGGCGTCGTTGCGCAACAGCCGGCGGCCGCGGCATTCGCGGCGCGAGACAGGCAGTTGCGGGGAATCGCGATCGGATTCGCGGTGATTCTGGCGCTCTGCGTCGCCTTGGCATTCCTCGGAATGCACCTGATCTTGCGGCGCCGTCAGGGCGAGGAGGACCGGCGCATCAAGGCTGAACTGGAGCAGCGGGTGGAAGAGCGCACGCGCCAGCTCGAAGCCGCCCGCCGCGAGCTCGCCGACCTGTACGACAACGCACCCTGCGGCTACCACTCGGTGGATGCGAACGGCGTATTCGTACGCATCAACGACACCTGGCTCTCGTGGCTCGGCTACACGCGCGAGGAAGTGATCGGGAAAATGCGCCATTCGGACATCATGACGCCCGAGAGCGCCGCGCGCTTTCGCTCGGAATGCTTTCCGCTGTTCAAGCGCCAGGGCTGGCTGAAGGAGGTCGAATTCGAGTACGTGCGCAAGGACGGCACGACGTTCCCGGCGTCGCTCAGCGCGACCACGATGCATGACGCCGCCGGCAAATACCTGATGAGCCGTTCGACGGTGTCCGATGTCACGGAGCGCAAGCGCATCGAGAACGAGATGAAGGCGCTCAACGCGCAGCTTACCGCTGCCAACAAGGAGCTGGAGAGCTTCAGCTACTCGGTATCGCACGACCTGCGGGCGCCGTTGCGCGCGGTGGACGGCTACGCGCTCATGCTCGAGGAGGACTGCGCGGGAACGCTGGACGGCGAGGGCAAGCGGCTGCTCGGCGTAGTGCGTGCGGAAAGCAGGCGCATGGGACAGTTGATCGACGACCTGCTCGAGTTCTCGCGTTCCGGCCGGCAGCACATGGAGCCGATGCCGGTCGACATGACTGCGCTTGCGCGCGAGGCGGCGGCGGATTCGGCGCACGACTATCCGTCCACTGCGGTGCAGCTCGGTGAATTGCCCGCGGCGCACGGCGACCGCACGATGCTCAAACAGGTATGGGCGAACCTGATCGGCAACGCGTTCAAGTACAGCTCGAAGAATCCCTCGCCGCGCATCGAGATCGAAGGCCGGGCCAACGGCGCGGACAACGAATACTGGGTACGCGACAACGGCGTGGGATTCGATCCGCGCTACGCCGACAAGCTTTTCGGCGTGTTCCGCCGGCTGCACGGGGACCTCGAGTTCCCGGGCACCGGCGTGGGCCTCGCAATCGTGCAGCGGGTCGTGGCGCGGCATGGCGGGCGCGTGTGGGGCGAGGGCCGGCCAAACCACGGTGCGCGGTTCGGCTTCGCGCTGCCGAAACGGAATTGAGCGATGGAAAGCTTCGAGCAAATCGAGATCCTGCTCGTCGAGGACAATCCGCGCGACGCCGAAATGACGCTGCGTTCGCTGCGCAAGCACAACTTCGCCAATTCGGTGCATTGGGCAAAGGACGGCGCCGAGGCCCTCGATTTCATGTTCCGCCAGGGTGCCTACGCGCACCGCGACCCGAATCACGCCCTCAAGCTGGTGCTGCTCGACCTCAAGATGCCCAAGGTGGACGGCATCGAGGTGCTGCGCCGATTGAAGGAGGACGAGCGCACGAAGGCAACCCCGGTCGTCATCATGACCTCCTCGAACGAGGAGCGCGACGTGGTGGAAAGCTACCGGCTCGGCGTCAACAGCTACGTCGTGAAGCCGGTGCAGTTCGAGTCGTTTCTCGACGCGGTGGCGAATCTCGGCCTGTACTGGATGCTCACCAACCGGGTGCCGGAGGAACGCGCGTGAAAGCCCCTGAACAGATTCGCGTCCTGATCGCCGAGGACGTCGCGACCGACGCCGAGCTGTCGGCGCGCGAGCTCAAGCGGGCGGGCCTGCGGGTCGCATGCCGCGTCGCGGACAGCGAGCAAGCGTTCCGCAAGGCGCTGGTGGAATTTGCGCCGCAGGTGATCCTGTCGGACTTCTCCATGCCGCAGTTCGACGGCATGGCGGCGCTCGACCTTGCGCGCGAGCTTGCAGCCGACATACCGTTCATCTTCGTCTCGGGCACGCTGGGCGAGGAATACGCAATCCGGGCGCTCAAGAACGGCGCGACCGACTACGTGCTCAAGACCAATCTCATGCGCCTGCCGGCCGCGGTGGAGCGCGCGCTCGCCGAAGCGCGCGAACGCCGCGCCAAGCGCGAGACCGACCAAGCCCTCCAATCCACGCGCGAGCTGCTCGCCAGCATGTCCGTGACGCTACCCGACGTGCTCTGGTCGGTGTCGCTGCCCGATCAGCGGGTCCTCTACATGAGCGCGGCGACCGCGGCAGTGTACGGGCAACCGCCGGAGGTATTACTCGCGGACGGCAATCTGTGGCGGGGAGCGATCCATCCCGAGGATCGGTCCGCCGTGGTCCGGGCCTGGGAGGCATTCCTTGCGGGGGGCGCGTACGACATCGAGTACCGCATCGTGCGGCCAGACGGCGGCGTACGGTGGGTCAACGACCGGGCGCGGCTCCTGCGAGACGCTGCGGGCGTCGCGACGCGGGCGGACGGACTGGTGCGCGACATCACCGAGCAGGTTGCGCAGCGCGAGCGCCTTGCCCGGCTCGCACGCGTGCGCGAGCTGCTGGGGGCGACCAACGCCGCGATCGTGCGCCTGCGCGACCGCAACGAGCTGTTCGCGGAGGTCTGTCGCATCGCGGTGGACGTCGGCGGGTTCGTCGGCGGGCGGGTGGTGGAACTCGATCCCGACACCGGGCGGTTGCGGATCGCGATCGCGACCAACGGCGATGATGCCTTCGCCCAGGTGATCGAAGCATACGATCGGGATCCGCAGGCTTCGCAGAGCCTGGCCGCGGAGGCATTGCGGAGCGGCAGGCCGGTCGTTTCGAACGACGTCGCTGCCGATCCGCGTTCCGCGCTGCGCGACTGGTACCGCCGCAACGGGGTTCGCTCGGTTGGCTGCTTTCCGCTGCTGATCGGAAACCGGGTCGAGGCAGCGCTGGTCGTCTTCGCGGGCGAGCGCAACGCATTCGACGATGCGGAGTTGCGGCTGCTGCAGGAGCTGTCGAGCAACCTCGCGCTCGCGCTCGAGCGCGCGCGGCAGCAGGAGAGAATCGATTACCTTGCGTACTACGATCCGCTCACCGGACTGCCGAACCGCAAGCTGTTCTACGAGCGCCTCAGCCAGGCACTGGTCAGCGCGCGCGACTCCGGCAGGAAGGTCGCGCTCGTGGTTTTCGATATCAAGCGATTCAAGGCGATCAACGAATCGCTCGGCATGGCCGCGGGGGATCGAGTGCTGCAGGACTTCGCGCGGCGCCTCGCCGCATTGGCCGGGGAACATTACCATTGCGCCCGCCTCGGGGGCAACGAGTTCGGCCTGCTGTTGCCGCTGGTGAGCGACTCCCGGGAGGTCGGCAGACTGCTCACTCACGACGCGGCTTTGCTGCTCGACACGATGATCACGTTTGAAGGACGCGAGCTGCGCCTCGCTTCCTGGGCCGGGGTGGCCATGCATCCGGAGGACGGCACGGACGCGGACGTACTGCTGCGCAATGCCGAGGCCGCGCTCAAGAAAGCTTCGGCGGGCAGCGAACGGTACGTGTTCTACGCGCCCTCGCTCAACGCGCGCGTGGCCGAGCGACTGGATCTGGAGTCGCGGTTGCGGCGGGCGGTGGATCGACGCGAGTTCGTGCTGCATTTCCAGCCCAAGGTCGACCTCGACGACCGGCGCATGCACGGCGTCGAGGCGCTTCTGCGCTGGCCGGGTGCAGCCCCGGAAATGGCGTCTCCGGCGCATTTCATCCCCGTGCTCGAAGAAAGCGGCCTGATCGAGGAGCTGGGTACATGGTTGATGCGGGAGGCCGTCGCCACCTACGAATCCTGGCGCGCGCGGGGCCTTCCGGCGCCGCGCATAGCGATCAATGTCTCGGCGGCGCAGTTGCGCAGCCTCGATTTCGTGAATGGCGTGCGCTCGGCCCTCGGCGACGCCATCGGCGACGACTGCGGGCTCGACCTGGAAATCACCGAGAGCCTGCTGATGGCGAACATCGAGGAGAGTCTCGCCACGCTGCGCCAGGTGCGCCGCCTCGGGGTGCGCATCGCGCTCGACGATTTCGGCACCGGGTACTCGTCGCTCGCGTACTTGAGCAAGCTGCCGATCGACACGCTCAAGATCGACCGCAGCTTCATCCACGGAATGACCGAGAACGCGGACGACACGAGCATCGTCGCCGCGATGATTTCCCTGGGCAAGTCGTTGCGGCTCAGGACCGTAGCCGAAGGGGTGGAAACCGAGGAACAGGCGCGGCTCCTGAAACTGCTGCGCTGCGACGAAATGCAGGGATACCTGTTCAGCAGGCCGGTACCGAAGGAGGACCTCGAGGCGCTCCTCGCGCCCGCAACGGCTTGAACGCCGAGGCGTGGTAAGGCCATCCGCCCGGGCGGCGAAATCGCCGTTGTGATCAGGCGCGCCCGCGAATACCATAGCGGCGCGAAAGAAAATCCCGATGCGCAAGGTCCAGGCGGAACCCTACGAGTTCCAGTTCGAGCCGAAGAGCTGCGCGCTGGTCATCATCGACATGCAGCGCGATTTCGTCGATCCGGGCGGTTTCGGCGAGGCACTGGGCAACGACGTGTCGCTGCTGCGCAAAGCGATCGCACCTACCCGGAAGGTGCTCGACGCGGCGCGCAGGAAGGGCATGCTCGTGATCCACACGCGGGAAGGGCACCGCCCCGATCTTTCCGACCTGCCGCTCAGCAAGAAGCTGCGCGGCCGGTTGAAGAGCGGGATCGGCGACCCCGGGCCCATGGGCCGCATCCTGGTGCGGGGCGAATACGGGCACGACATCGTGGACGAGCTGAAGCCCGCGCCCGGCGAGCCGGTCGTCGACAAGCCCGGCAAGGGTGCGTTCTACGCCACAGACCTCGACTCGATGCTGCATCACCGCGGGATCGGGCAGCTCGTGGTGTGCGGCGTCACGACGGAAGTCTGCGTCAACACGACGGTGCGCGAAGCGAACGACCGCGGCTACGATTGCCTGGTGCTCGAAGACTGCGTGGGCTCGTACTTTCCGGAATTCCAGACCGCCGCCCTGAAGATGATCAAGGCGCAAGGCGGCATCTTCGGCTGGGTGAGCGACTCGAAGCGTTTTCTGACCGCTCTGGCGAAAGCCTGAGCGGCACGACAACAGGGGGGAGCATGGCGAATCAGGGGGCCGCAGTACGGTGGTGGGTGCCCGGAGACTGGAACGGATTCTTCGGGCTGTTCACGAACGTGGTGCTCAACGTGATCGTGCTGACCACGCTGTGCCTGTTCGTGGTCAAGCTGCCCGACGACATGGTGTTCGGGCGCGTGCTGCCGGCGCTGGGCATCGCGCTGCCGATCGGCAATCTCTTCTACGCCTATCTCGCCTGGCAGCTCGCGAGGAAGGAGGGGCGCAGCGACGTGACCGCAATGCCCTACGGGCCGAGCGTGCCGCACATGTTCATCGTCGTGTTCGTCATCATGCTGCCGACCTATCTGACGACGAAGAACGCGATGCTCGCCTGGCAGGCGGGACTGGCGTGGGCCTTCATCATCGGCGTGATCGTGCTGCTCGGCGCGTTCGTCGGGCCGTGGATCCGCGAGCACACACCGCGCGCGGCGATGCTCGGCACGCTGGCCGGCATCTCGATCGCGTTCATCTCGATGCGCCCGGCGTTCCAGATGTGGGAGCTGCCGTGGATCGCCTTCGTGTGCTTTGCGATCGTGCTGATCGCGTGGACCGCCAACATCCGGCTGCCCGGCGGGATCCCGGGCGGCCTGGCCGCGGTGATCGTCGGCGCGGTGATCGGGTGGCTCGCCGCGGTGCTCGGCTGGAGCGATTACATGAAATCGGGCGAGGTGGCGAAGTCGCTGGAGCAGTTCGGCCTGCATGTGCCGTTGTTCTCGAGCGACGTGTTCACCGGCCTCGGGAACATCGCGCCGCTCCTCGCCACCGCGATCCCGCTCGGGATCTACAACTTCACCGAGGCGATGAACAACGTCGAGAGCGCCTCCGCCGCGGGCGACAACTACAACCTGCGCAAGATCCTGCTGGCCGACGGCGTCGGCGCGATCGTGGGCTCGATGCTCGGCAGCCCCTTTCCGCCCGCGGTCTATATCGGCCACCCGGGATGGAAGTCGGTCGGCGGCCGGATCGGCTATTCGCTCGCCACGGGTGTCGCGATCGCGCTGGTGTGCTTCCTCGGCCTGACCGCGCTGCTGCTCAAGGTGATCCCGCTCGTCGCGATCCTGCCGATCCTGCTCTACATCGGGCTGGTGATCGGGGCACAGGCCTTCCAGGCGAGTCCCGCGAGCCACGCGCCCGCGGTGGTGCTTGCCATCATTCCCAACATCGCCGAGTGGGCGAAGATCAACATCGACGGCGCGCTTGGCGCCGCGGGGAGTTCGGCCGCGCAGCTCGGCGCCGAAAAGCTCGCCAACGTCGGCGTCGTCTACAACGGCCTTGCGACGCTGGGGAGCGGCTCGGTGCTCGCCGGGATGGTGCTCGGCGCGATGGCCGCCTTCATCATCGAGCGCCAGCTCAATCGCGCGGCGGTCACGGCGTTCGCCGGCGCGGTGCTTTCCTGGATCGGCCTGATCCACGCGGCGCAGCTTGGCTGGGGCGCGGCGCCGGCGGTGGCGCTCGGCTACGCGCTCTTCGGCGTGATCTGCCTGGTCGCCGGCATGCAGCAGAAGCAGGCGGCGAGCTGAGAGCAGCGAGCGAAACCCGGGCCGAGCCGGTTTCGGTGGTCTCGATCGGGGCCATCGCTCGCCGGGCGCTCGCGCAAAGCGGCGCGACCGCGGCGCAGCTCCCGGGTTTTTCCGGGTCGCCGTGGTACCGGGCGCGAGGGGAGATCGTCTGGATCGGCTCGCGGCTTCCCGCGCTTCATCCGCGGGCCGTGCTGATTTCGATTCCGCCGCCGCGCGGCGTCGCGCTGCAACTTGCTTCGATCCCCCGCGCCGCCTGGTCGGCGCGGCTTCCGCTGCTCGATCGACCCGGCCTTGCGCGGACGATCGACGGTGCGAGACGCCTGCGGCGTGCGTTCGTCGCCGCCGAGACGCCCCAGGGATTCGGCGTTCTGCTCGCGCGAAGGCCGCCGCAATTTCCGCTCGATCGTGGAATGCCGTGGGTGAACGCGCTTGGCGAAGCGCTCGAGCGCGACGATCCACGCGCGGCGTTCGCTCCGGCGCGCTCGCTGCTCGGCTTCGGCACCGGCCTTACGCCCTCGGGAGACGACCTGGTGGGCGGTGCGTTGTTTGGCAGAAGGTTCGTGGCGCCCGGGGACCGGCGCTGGACCAGTCTGGGGCACCGGCTTACGCGTGAAATCTGCAAGCGCAGCCACGCCGTCAGCGCTGCGTTGTTTTCCGACATGGCGGCCGGGCGCAGTTTCGCACCGCTGCATGAGATGGCGCATGCGCTCGCCGCGGGCGACAGTGAAACTGCGCTTTCGGCGGCACGGGCGCTCACGGCGATCGGGCATTCCTCCGGCTGGGACATGCTGGCCGGATTCTTGATCGGGATCAGCGGAACAGCGCGGAACTCCCTGCGGGCCGCCGCACAAAAGACATCCGGAGCGGGCATCCTGCGCGACCCGGCGCGGGACGCCGCTAATGAGGAAGGATATGGGTGCCGGTCGCCCCGGTGAGCGCGCGGGCGATGTTGGGCGGATTGGTGATCACGCCCTCGCTGCCGCCGCCTTCGATGAATTCGATCACCGCCTTCATCTTCGGTCCCATGCTTCCCGTGGCGAACTCTCCCGCCGCGAAGAGCCGGCGCGCCTCGGCGAGACTCAGGCGGTCCAGCCAGCGCTGCTCGGGCGTATTGAAATGCTGCGCCACCTTCTCCACTCCGGTGGAAACGAGCAGCAGGTCCGCGCCGAGGTCGCGGGCGAGCAGGCTTGAGGCGAGATCCTTGTCGATCACCGCTTCGACGCCCTCCAGGTCGCCGGCGTCGTTCTCGATCACCGGGATGCCGCCGCCGCCGCACGCGATCACCAGGTAGCCGGCGTTCGCGAGGAACCTGATTTCCTCCAGCTCGACGACGCGCTTGGGCGCCGGCGACGGCACCACCCGGCGCCAGCCGCGCCCTGCGTCCTCCTTGACCGTCCAGCCTTGCTGTACGGCGATCCGCTTCGCGGTCGTCTCGTCCATGTGCGAGCCGATCGGCTTGGTCGGGTCGGCAAATGCGGGGTCGGAGCGGTCGACGAGCGTCTGGGTGACCACCGCGACGGGGCGGCACGCGATTCCGCGCCGCCGGAATTCATTGCGCAGCGCTCGATCGAACATGTAGCCGAGCGCGCCTTGCAGGTCGGCACCTGCGTAATCCATCGGCACCGGCGGCACTTCCTTGATCGAGAGTTCCGAGCGCCTGAGGATGAATCCAACCTGCGGCCCGTTGCCGTGCGTGAGTACCACTTTCCAGCCCGCCTCCACCACGTCCGCGATCGAGCGTGACGTAAAGGCCGCCGCGTTGTACTGATCGGGAATGGATTCGTGCTTCTTGTCCACGATCAGCGAGTTGCCGCCGACCGCGACCACTGCGAGACCGGGTCTGGCACTCATCGTTTTGCCCCTTTGTGTTGGCGCGCGAGGGCGCTGATCGCCTGCGCAAAGCAGGCGAGGGGGGCGCGCGTGACGCCGGCGCCGATCTGCCCGACGCCCGCCCGCCGGTGCGCGATCCCGCTGTTGATCACGGGCAGGATCCCGGTGTCCACCACTTTGCGCGCGTCGATGCCCGCGGGGGTGCCGCCGAAATTGAGCGCCGGCAGCGTAAACGCGCTGTTGCGTCCCAGCGTGATATGCCCCATCGCGAGGGTGTTGGCGAGCGCATCGGCGGGCGTGCCGCCGACGAACTGGACGATCGCCGGCGCCGCCGCCATCGCGAAGCCGCCCAATCCGGCAGTCTCCGTGATCGCCGAGTCGCCGAGATCGCCCGCGGCGTCCGCCTTGCTGTAGCCGGGGAAATACAGGCCATCGATCACCGGCGCGGGCGCGGTAAACCACCTGCCGCCGGTTCCCGAAAGCCGGATGCCGAAGTCAACCCCGTTGCGGCACATGACGGTCACCATACTGGAACTCCTCACTCCCGCGGCGGCGTCGAGCATCGCCTTGGCCGCCGCCATCGACAGATTGAGGAAAAAATGATCGTTGCCGGCGATGAAGGTGCACACCGCCGCCGCATCCGCCTGCGCCGCACCGCTTTTGAGCAGCGCGGGCACGAGGCGCTTGAGCAGCAGTCCCGATGCTGCCACGTTGCGGTTGTGCACTTCGTCGCCCATATGCAGGGCCTGGGCCATGAGCGGCTTCAATTCGAGCGGGCCGAGGACCTTCAGCGCCGCCGCGAGCACCGGCGCAAGTGTGTCCCGCATCCACTTCAGCCGTGCGATCACCTCCGTGCCGTTCGCCCCGAAGCGCAGCACTTTGCCCAGCCCTTCGTTCAGGTTGCTGAACGCGCGGTTGCCACGCGTCGAGTTGCGCACAATCCACACCGGCATCGACGGGCTGATGATTCCGGCCATCGGTCCGACCGCGTCGTGGTGGTGGCAGGGCGCGAAGCGCAACTGGCCGCCGGCGGCGAGGGCGCGCGCCTGCTTTTCGTTCCGCGCCCAGCCCTCGTACAGGATCGCGCCGACAATGGCGCCCTGCATCGGCCCGCACATGCGCCGCCACTCGATCGGCGGACCGGCGTGCAGAAGCGTGCGCCCGGTCATGCGCGGCACGCACTTGCCTGCGATGCCCAGGCCTTCCAGCACGGGATTCGCCGCCGCGTAGGCCTGAAACGCCCTCGCGTTCGCCGCTTCCACCGCGCGGTGTCTTACGAGCGACGCGAGCGCAACCGCAACTGCGCGGTCGCCGTGCGCCGGCGGCGACCACTGCACCTGCGTGGCGTGTGCGCCGCTCTGGCGGATCGCGTCGGCGAACGATGCGAGCCCGACATTCACGACGCGCAACTCGCGCTCGAAAAGCCCGCTCACGTCCTGCTCCTTTCGGCGACCAGCGCGGCGGCGAGCCGGACCGCGGCCGCGTTGCTCGGCGCGAGCATCACGCCGGCGGCGCGCAGCGCGGTCTCCTGCCGCGCGAGGTTTTGAGGATCCGCGGGCGTGCCGCACACGAAGCCGACGATCGCGAGTTTCCTGCGGCCCGCGGCGGCGCGCTGTTGCGCCGCGCGGATTGCCGGCGCCATGGCCGCTGCGGGATCGGCATGCGCCCCGTGCCCGAGCACCACGTCGAGCAGGATCACCGCGGTCTGCGGATCGGCCGCCTCCTTCAGCATGCGCTCGTTGCGCAGGCGGTGGTCGATCATCGGATGCGGGCGCCCGCGCGTGAATTCGTCTTCGCCGAGGTCGATCAGGGTGTGGCCGCGACTTTTCCAGGGGTCGCCGAGGCGGTCCTGCGGGCGCACCGGCGCGTTCGACCACACCTTCCCGAGCGTTTCGCCCAGAAGCAGCGATGCCTCGTAGCAGAACGTGCCGCCGCTGTAGAGGCCGCGGACATGGCGCTGGCTCGCGGCAAAGCGAGGTCGCGTCGCGCGCACCCGGAGAGCGCGCCGCGGGGCGGGTTTGCGTCCGCGCGCAAGCGCGGCCGCCGCATAGGCCGCCTCTTCGAGCGTGACGACCGGATGCAGGTTGGCGCCCTTGATCGAGTCGCGCGGGGCCCCCACAAAGTTGACCACCACCGGTTTTCCGACACGGCTCGCCGCGCGCAACACCTTGCGCGCGACCTCTGGTGCCGGAGGCTTCGAGATGAGCACGATGACCCTGGTCGCATCGTCGCGGCCCAGGGCGCCGATTCCCTGCAGCATCGTGATTCCGCCGATCGACCGATGCAGGTCGTGGCTGCCGGTGCCGATCGCCTGCGAGATCCCGAGGCCGAGCCGGTCGACGAGGCAGGTGACCTGCTGCAACCCGGTTCCGGAGGCCGCGACGCAGCCGATCGGCCCGCGCCGGACCACGTTGGCGAAAGCGAGCGGTACGCCGTTGATGATCGCAGTGCCGCAATCCGGGCCCATGACGATTCGTCCCGAAGCCCGCGCGAGGCTCTTCAGCGCAGCCTCGTCCTCGAGGCTGACGTTATCGCTGAAAAGCATGACGTCCAGGCCGCTGCGCAGGGCTTTCTCGGCCTCGGCTGCCGCGTACTCGCCCGGGGTCGAGATCAGCGCGAGGCTCGCCGCCGGGTCGAGCGCGAGCGCCATCTGGATCGAGCGCGGCGGCTCGCCGGCAGGGGCGCCCGTGCCGGCTGCACACGCCGGTTCCGCCTTGAGCGCGGCCTCGGCCTGCTCGAGCGCCCGCGCAAGCGCTTCCTCGTTCCTTGCCTGGAGCGCGATCAGCAGATCGCTCGGACCGGCCTCGATTGCGCCGCGCGCAAGCCCCGCGGCGCGCAGCAGGGCGATGTTGGCCTCGGTCGCCATCACCACCGAAGCCTGTTCGATTCCGGGCAATGCGCCGAGCGTGTTCGAGAGCTGCATCAGCGACACGGAGTCGCGATACAGGTTGCGCACGACGCGAGTGGCGCCTGCCATTCCGGAAGCGTTCCCCCTCAACGGATCTCCTCAGGCGGTACAGTATCCTATGCGATCCGGAGGGGTCATGCTGCGAACCACCGACAGTCTCGATATTGCAACGCTCGGCGCGCGACTTCGCGCCGGTGAGCTGCGTCCCGCACAGATCGTGGAGGCGGTGCTTGAGCGCATCCGCGCGCGCGGCGAGGATCCTGTCTGGATCCATCTGCTTGCGCAGACGGAGCTGGAGGCGCGCGCGACCGCGCTCGAACGCAAAGGGCCGCAGGGCCTGCCTCTGTACGGCATTCCTTTCTCGATCAAGGACAACATCGACGTTGCGGGCCTTCCCACGACGGCCGCGTGCCCGGATTTCGCTTACGTGCCGGAACGCACGGCGCCGGCGGTGCAGGCGCTGCTCGATGCAGGCGCGCTGCTCGTAGGCAAGAACAACCTCGACCAGTTCGCTACCGGTCTCGTCGGCACGCGTTCGCCGTACGGCACGTGCCGGAACACGTTCGATCCGCGCTACGTATCCGGCGGCTCGAGCTCCGGTTCCGCGGTCGCGGTAGCGGTTGGCCTGGTGAGTTTCTCGCTCGGCACGGACACCGCGGGATCGGGCCGCGTGCCCGCGGCGTTCAACAATCTGATCGGCCTGAAGCCGACGCGCGGGCTGCTCAGCACGCGGGGCGTTGTGCCGGCCTGCCGCTCGCTCGACTGCGTGTCGGTGTTCGCATTGACCGGCGGCGACGCCGGGGCGGTGCTCGACGCCGCGGCAAGATTCGACCCCGGCGATCCCTATGCGCGGCATGAGCGCGCTTGCTTCGCGCCGGCTTCCCTTGCCGGCTGCCGGATCGCGGTGCCGCGCGCGAGCCAGCTTGAATTCTTCGGCAATCGCGACGCCGAGGACCTGTTCGCGGCGGCGCTGAAAAAGCTCGAGCAGCTTGGGACAGAGCGCGTCGAGGTCGATCTCGCGCCGTTTCTGGCCGCCGCACGGCTGCTCTACGAAGGACCGTGGGTGGCGGAGCGCTACGTGGCGATTCGCGAGTTCATCGAGGAGCATCCCCAGTCGCTTCATCCGGTGACGCGGCAGATCATTGCCGGCGGCGCAAAACCGAGCGCGGCCGACTACTTTTCTGCACGGTACAGGTTGCAAGCCCTGATCCGGGATACCGAGCCGGTCTGGAACGCCGCGGACCTCATGGTGACGCCGACTGCGGGGACGATCTACACGATCGACGAGGTGAACGCCGATCCGGTGCGCCTGAACAGCAATCTCGGCATCTATACCAACTTCGTCAACCTGATGGACTTGTGCGCGATCGCCGTGCCGGCGGGCTTCATGCGAAACGGCCTGCCGTTCGGGGTGACCCTGCTCGCGCCCGCATTTCGCGATCGGGCGCTGTGCTCGCTCGGCGAGGAGCTGCAGCGCGCGCTCGTCACGACGATCGGCGCGACGCTCCTGCCGCTTCCGGCGCCGGGCGTGCCGCCCGCGCGTGCGCCTGCGGCGGTGCGCGTCGCGGTCTGCGGCGCGCACCTCTCGGGCCTGCCTCTCAACGACCAGCTCACCGCGCGCGGAGCGCGATTGCTGCGCGCCTGCCGCACGGCGGCTTGCTACCGGTTGTACGCGCTCACCGGATTCGCACCGGCTCGACCGGGAATGGTGCGCGAGGACCGGGGGAGTGCAATCGAGGTGGAGGTCTGGGAAATGGCCGCCGAGTCGTTCGGCGGCTTCGTCGACGGCGTTCCGGCGCCGCTGGCAATCGGCACGATCGAGCTGGAGGACGGCGAGCAGGTGAAAGGGTTCCTGTGCGAGCCGCATGCGACGCGCAATGCGCCGGACATTTCACATCTCGGCGGCTGGCGCGCTTTCGTCGGGGGCGGCGAGGCGCGGCGCAGCGCCTGATCCGGGGGAAAAAATGGCGAGTACATTCGACTTGAGCGGCAAGGTCGCGCTCATCACCGGCGGCAATGGCGGCATCGGGCTCGGCATGGCCGAGGGCCTGGCCGCCGCGGGCGCCGATCTCGTGATCTGGGGCGGCAATCGGGTCAAGAACGCCGCAGCCGAAGCGAAACTCGGCACCCACGGCCGGCGCGTGCTCGTGCAGCGCTGCGACGTGGCGGACGAGCAGCAGGTGGATGCCTGCTTCGCCGATGCGCTGAGGCAGATGGGTCGCATCGACGCGTGCTTCGCCAACGCGGGAGTGAGCCAGGCGCGCTCGGCATTCCAGGATCTCGACACCCGCGAGTGGCGCCGCGTGCTCTCGGTCAATCTCGACGGCGCCTTCTTCACGCTGCGCGCCGCGGCGCGGCACATGGTCGGACGCGCGAAAGGCGGCGACCAGGGCGGGCGGCTCGTCGCGATGGCGAGCACGGCGGCGATCCACGGCGCGGCGCGCGCGCACGCCTACGCCGCCAGCAAAGGCGCGCTGATCGCGGTGATCCGTGCACTCGCCGTGGAACTGGCGCGCTACGGTATCACGGCAAACGCCATCCTCCCCGGGTGGATCGAGACCGAAATGACCGCGGCGGGCATCGCCGACCCGAAGTTCAGCGCGGCGGTGCTGCCGCGGATTCCCATCCGGCGCTGGGGGAGGAAGGAGGACTTCGCCGGCATCGCCGTTTACCTCGCGAGCGATGCCAGCCGCTACCACACCGGCGACAGCTTCGTGATCGACGGCGCCTACACGATCTACTAGGCGGCGCGCTTCGCCCAGCGATCGAGCTCTTCCCAGCCGCCGATGTGCTCCCCGTTCACGAACACCTGGGGCACGGTCTGCCTGCCGGCGATCGCGCCGACGACGCGGCTTCTGACTTTGTGGTCGAGCGGCAGCTCGACATAGTCGTAGCCGAGGCCCTTCAGGAGCGCCTTGGCCCGGGCGCAAAAGCCGCAACCTTCGCGCGTCAGGATCGCGACCTGGTCGGGCCTTTTCGCTCCCGGATTGATGTACGCCAGCATCGTTTCCGCATCCGACACCTCGAATGGGTCGCCCGGCTTTGCCGGTTCGATGAACATCTTCTCGATCACGCCGTCCTTCACCAGCATCGAATAGCGCCACGAGCGCTTGCCGAAGCCGAGCTCGGCCTTGTCCACCAGCATCCCCATTTTTTCGGTGAACTCCGCGTTGCCGTCCGGAAGCAGGAGGACGTTGCCCGACTCCTGGTCCCTTGCCCACTCGCTCATCACGAACGCATCGTTCACCGAAATGCACACGATCGCGTCCACGCCGCCGGCGCGGAACGCTGGCGCCAGTTCGTTGTAGCGCGGCAGGTGCGTGCTGGAGCAGGTGGGGGTGAATGCGCCGGGGAGCGCGAACACGACCACGGCCTTGCCGCCGAAAATTTCGTCGCTGGTGACGGTCTGCCACTCGTCCTTCACGCGGGTGCGGAATGCGACCTGCGGTACCCTCTGTCCTTCGCGGTTCTGAAACATCTATCGACTCCTTCAATCCGATTGAATAAAGCTTGAACTGTACGAACCGGGGCCGGATCGCGCCAATGATTTGTTGAGATCGTTTCGATAGCAGGGAGCTATTTCAAGGTGAATCCGGTCCGCAGGCCGCTGGACAACGCGGCCTTTTCTCTCATGGTGCTGCTCACCGCGCTGTGGGGTTTCCAGCAGGTCGTGATCAAGCTCACGGCTCCGGACGTGTCGTTCGTGATGCAGGCGGGCGTCCGCTCGATCGTCGCGACCGCGCTTCTGCTGGTGTGGGCGTCGTACCGGAAGATGTCCCTGTGGGGCAGCGATGGAACGCTGTGGCCGGGCGTGCTGGCAGGGCTGCTGTTCGGCGGCGAATTCGTCTTCATTTACGCCGGGCTCGAACACACGGCGGCTTCGCGCATGGTGGTGTTCATCTATCTGGCGCCGGTGCTGACGGCGCTCGGGCTGCACGTCACCGTGCCCGGCGAGCGGCTGGTGCCGGGGCAATGGGCCGGCGTGCTGCTCGCGTTCGCCGGGGTCGCGCTCGCGTTCTGGGAAGGGTTCGCTGCCGCGGGAGGAAACACCTGGCGGGGAGACCTGTTCGGCGTCATCGCCGCGGCGCTCTGGGCGGCGACCACGGTGCTGATACGCGCGACGAGCCTGGCGCGCATCACGGCGACGAAGACGCTCTTCTACCAACTCGCGGTCTCCGCGGTCATGCTTCCGCTCGCATCGCTCGCGCTGGGGGAACAGGGCGTCGTGGCGCTGACGCCGCTCGCGATCGCGAGCCTCGCGTATCAGGGCGCGATCGTCGCCTTCGCGAGCTACCTGGCGTGGTTCTGGCTGCTCACGCGCTACCTCGCGGCGCGGCTGTCGGTGTTCTCGTTCCTGACCCCGCTCTTCGGCGTGCTCGCGGGCGTCGCCGTGCTCGGCGAGCCGCTCAGGCCCTTGTTCGCGCTTGCGGCGCTGCTCGTCGTCGGCGGCATCGTGCTCGTCAATCTGCGCGGGCGCTAGCGCCCGAGGGCCGCATCGCCTCGTCCGCGAGAAGTTGAGTCAGGTTTTCGCGCTCCTTGCGCGCGAACGCGATCAGCCGCTTCACGTCCTTGCGGTGCGGCGCGAGCTGGACCAGCCGCTCCTCGTCGTAGGCGCGGAACTGCTGCACGATGCGCTGCGCCTCCGCCGCGCTGCGCCCGAGGAGCTGCAATGCCGTGCCGGCGGCATCGAGCGCGGCGGCGAACGTTTCCCGCACCGCGGGCACACCCAGCTCCACATACTCGTACGCGTCGGTGCGGCTGTGCGCGCGGGCCAGGATCTTGAGCGCCGGAAAGCGCTCGCGGGCGCGCTTCACGATGTCCATCGCCGCAGCCGGATCGTCGACCGCCACGATCAGCAGCCGCGCTTCCGCGGCGCCTGCCGAATCGAGGAGATCGAGCCGCGTGGCGTCGCCGTAGTAGGCCTTCCATCCGAAGCGGCGCACGGTCTCGATCTGCCCCGCATCGTGCTCGATGATGGTCGCGCGGATGCCCATGCCGCGCAGCACGCGCGTGACGATCTGTCCGAATCGTCCGAATCCGGCGACCAGCACCGGATTGCGCTCGTCGACGAGATCCGGTGCGCGGGCCGCCCCGCGCGTGAGCCGAGGCGCAATGACGCGATCCCAGAACAGCATCAGCAGGGGCGTCGCGACCATGGATACCGCGACCACGGCGTTCAGCAGGTCCACCGTCCCCGTCGGCAGCAGCTTCTGCGCTGCGGCGACTCCGAACAGCACGAAGGCGAATTCCCCCACCTGCGACAGGGCGAGCGCGAACAGGGTCGCGTCGGCCCGGCCGCAATAGCCGAAGGTCACCGAGATGGGATAGAGCAGGGCGATCTTCAGCGCGACCACGCCCAGCGCGAGTCCCAGCACCAGCAGCGGTGCGCGCACGAAAAGGCCCAGGTCCACCGACATGCCGACGGCGATGAAAAACAGCCCGAGCAGCAGCCCCTTGAACGGTTCGATGTCGAGTTCCAGCTCGTGCCGGTATTCGGACTCCGCCAGCAGCACGCCGGCGAGGAACGCGCCGAGCGCCATCGACAGCCCGACGGCGCTCATCAACGCCGCGATTCCGACCACCAGCAGCAGCGAGAACGCGATGAAGATCTCGCGCAATCCGGTCTGCGCGATGAAGCGAAGCAGCGGCCGCAACAGGAAGCGCCCGGAGAGAACCAGGAGCGCGATCAGGCCGAGCGCCTTGCCCGCGGCGAGCCAGTCGAAGGCCTGCACGCCGCCGTCCGGCGAGAGCAGCGCGAGCACCAGCATCAGCGGGATCACGGCAAGGTCCTGGAACAGGAGCACCGAGAACGAGGCCTGCCCGCCGGGCGTCGGCAGCAGATTTTTTTCGGCGAGCGTCGCCAGGCCGATCGCCGTCGATGACATGGCGAGGCCCATGCCCGCCACCAGTGCGACGATCGGCGGCAGGCCGAGCGCCCAGCCGATCGCGGCGATCGCGAGCATCGTCGCGAGCACCTGCACCGTCCCCATGCCGAAGATCGGGCGTCGCAAGGTCCACAACCGCTGCGGCTCGAGCTCGAGCCCGACGAGAAACAGCAGGAGCACTACGCCCAACTCGGCGAAGTGCAGCACGGTCTGCGGGTCGGGAATCAGCCGCAGTCCCCAGGGCCCGATCGCCATTCCCGCAATCAAGAAGCCGAGCACCGATCCGAAACCGAGACGCTTGAAGATCGGTACCGCGATCACTGCGGCGGCAAGATAAACCAGAGCCTGGTCGAGAAAGCCGGGGTCGGTCATGCGTCGCTCCGTGCAAAATGGTCTGCATGCAATAATCCAATGCATGGGAGAGCGGGTCAACGTCGAGCAGTTCAGGCTCGGGATGAGGAGCCTCGCGGGCGCGGTCAATATCGTGACCACGGCGCACTCGGGGCACCGCTACGGCATGACTGCGACCGCGGTGTGCTCGGCGACCGCGGAGCCGCCGACGGTGCTCGTGTGCCTGAACCGCCACACCACGACGCACGGTGCGGTCGCGAAATCGGGCGTATTCTGCGTGAACGTGCTGCGCGCCGAGGATTGGGAACTATCGACCGCGTTCAGCGGCGCACAGCCGGGCGACGCGCGGTTCCGCTCGCGAGACTGGACGCGCCTTGCGACCGGCGCCCCGGTGCTGGCCGACGCGCTTACGAGCTTCGATTGCCACGTGGTGAAGAGCGTCGCGCACGGCACGCACACCGTGTTCCTCGGCGAGGTCGAGCAGATCCTGATCGGGAAGAAGGGAAAGCCCCTGCTTTATGCGGGCGGCCAGTACGCGAAGCTCGCCTCGCTCTCGCACGGCGAGCCGCTCCCGGAGGGGCTCGACTACTGGGGCGTTTGAGTGAACCCGGCACCGCCGTCCCCCGGCCCGCCGCGTCCGCCCGCCGGGCTCGCAGATCTCTTTCTCGGGTTTCTTTCCATCGGCGCGCGCGCCTTCGGCGGGGTGCTGCCGTGGGCGCATCGCGTGCTGGTCGAGGAGCGGCGCTGGCTCGCGCCGGAGGATTTTTCCGAGGTGCTGGCGCTGTGCCAGTTCCTGCCCGGCCCGAACATCGCGAACATGTCGGTGGTTCTGGGGCGGCGCTGGTTCGGATTCCCCGGCGCGGTGATCGGTTTCCTCGGCCTGATGGCGCTGCCCTTTTTCTGGGTGCTCGCGCTCGCGATGCTCTACGCCGATTGGTCCGCGCAGCCGTCGGTGCGCGCGGTCATCGCGGGGGTGGGGATTGCCGGCGGGGGCCTTATCATCGGCACGGCGCTCAAGCTCGGCCGGCCGCTCGCGCGAAAGCCGGCCGCGGCGGCAATCGTCGCGGCCTGTTTCATCGCGGTGGGGCTGCTGCGCGTGCCACTGCTCATCGTGCTGCCGGTCGCGGTGCTGCTGGCGCTCGCGGCGGCGCGCAGGGGACTGGCGTAGCGCATGCTGGAGCTGTTCCTGCATTTCGCGCTGCTCTCCCTGCTCGCGGTGGGCGGAATCAGCACGGTCATGCCGGAAATGCACCGCGTCGTGGTCGAGACCGAAGGCTGGGTGAGCGGCGCGGAGTTCACGCAGCTTTTCGCATTGTCGCAGGCCGCGCCCGGCCCCAACGTTCTGATCGTCAGCCTGATCGGCTGGAAAGTGGCCGGGATTACGGGCGCGCTGGTCGCGCTCGCCGGATTTTGCCTGCCGGCTGCGGCGCTCGCGTGGTCCGTGGGTGGATTGTGGGAGCGGTTCCGCGATGCGCCCTGGCGCGCGCTCGTTCAGCGCGCGCTGCTTCCGGTCACCATCGGGCTGGTGTGCGCGGGCGGCTACGTTCTTGCAACGCCCGAGGGACTCGGCTGGCGCAATGCGCTCATCGCCTGCGCGAGCGCTGGCGCGCTCCACGCGACGCGGCTCAATCCGCTGTGGATCCTCGCTGCCGGTGGCGTCGCCGGTTGGCTGCTCTTCACGTAGGGAAGGGGCGTTCGCCGCGCATGCGCGAGACGTAGTCGATTTCGTCCCCAAGCTCGTCGTAGGTGTTGGCGACCCGGTATTGCGGAAACTCCGCCGCCACGTTCTGGGGCGGGCGGAACAGGATCCCCGCGTGCGCCTCGGCGAGCATCGCCGTGTCGTTGTACGAGTCTCCGGCCGCGATGGTGTGGAAATTCAGGGCACGGAACGCGGCGACCGCGGCGCGTTTCTGGTCCGGAATCCGTAGCCGGTAATCGCGCACCCGCCCCGATTCGTCCACCACCAGTTCGTGGCACAGGAGCGTCGGGTAACCGAGCTGGCGCATCAGCGGCGCGGCGAACTCGTAATAGGTGTCCGAAAGGATCACGACCTGGGCCTGCGTCCGCAGCGCGTCGAGAAACTCGCGCGCGCCCTCGAGCGGGCGCATCTGCGCGATCACGTCCTGGATGTCGCCCAGTCCGAGGCGGTGGCGCGCGAGCAGCTCGATGCGCCCGCGCATCAGCCTGTCGTAGTCGGGCTCGTCGCGCGTGGTCCTGGCGAGCTCCGGGATCGAGGTGCGCCGCGACACCTCGACCCAGATCTCCGGAACGAGCACGCCCTCCAGATCGAGGCAGACGATTTCCAGCCGGGCCTCCGCGCGAAAGGGCGGGATTCTAATCGAATCGCCCGCCGCCCCTCAGGGCGCGACCCGGCGCAGCACCTGCCGCTCGCGCGTCTCGAGATACTGCAAGGCGGTGGCGAGATAGTGCTTGAAGTGGGGCGTCTGCTGGTGCGCTTCGAACGCCTTTTCGTCGTCGTAGACCTCGTAGAGGACGACCCGCGTCGCATCGTTCGGGTCCGCGGCGATGTCGAACTGCCGGCAGCCGGGCTCGGTTTCGCGCGCCGCCTTCCCGTTCTTCATGCACTCGGCCATGAATTGCGGCACGCAGTCCTTCCTGATCTTCAGGTTCACAAGCAATACGAATGCCATGCGTTCTCCTTCTTCGCTATAATTCGCCCCCTTCGCGCCCGTAGCTCAGCCCGGATAGAGCACTTGGCTACGAACCAAGGGGTCGTGGGTTCAAATCCTGCCGGGCGCGCCAATTCTTTAAGATGAACAACACCTCGTCCAGGCTAAGGCCTCGGATTGCGCTTCG
>Ga0209640_10000563_pt1 | contig 29027 bp, 29 predicted proteins | sample RifCSP10_1_FD_184018 | JGI IMG/M metagenome (GOLD analysis project Ga0209640, IMG submission 184018) | Soil microbial communities from Rifle, Colorado - Rifle CSP2_sed 10_1 (SPAdes) (version 2) | ecosystem: Environmental > Terrestrial > Deep subsurface > Rock core/Sediment | place: Rifle... | reverse complement strand
CGGGATGCTGCCCTCGTTCAACGTCATCGACCGCAACACGACGCCGAGCCTGCTCGGCTTCAAGGAGCGATACGAGATGAACGAGTGGACGCTGATGGGGCGAGGCGACATCCTGTTGCTGCACACCGACGGCCTCACCGAGCACGAGAGCGCGGGCGGCGGGCGCTACTTTCCCGGACGGCTCGAGCAACGGCTTCGCGAGGTGAAACAGCTGGGCGCGCGGCAGATCTACGAGGCGATCATCGCGGACCTGGTCGACTTCTCGGAGCCGACCGACGATGTGAGCGTGGTGGTGATCAAGCTGACGTAATCGACTTCCAACTCCCAACCGATCCTTGCACCAACTCCCAACTCCCAAAGAACCTGGAATCTGATTTGGGAGTTGAGACAAGAATCAGTTGGGAGTTGGGAGTTGGACGTCGATCAGACGTCCAGCAGCCCCGTGCTGTCGCCGTGCTGCGCCTGCTCGATTCCCAGCTTGTTGAGCATGGCGAGCAGCAGGTTCGACATCGGCGTGTGCGGCACCGACTGCACGTGGCTGCCGCCGGCGAGCTGCCCCGACGCGCCGCCCGCCAGGATCACGGGCAGCGGATCGTGGTCGTGCTGGTTGCCGTTGCTCATGCTGCTGCCGTAGAGCACCATCGAGTGATCCAGCAGCGTGCCGTCGCCGTCGGGCGTCGCCTTCAGCTTCTCCAGGAAGTAGGCGAGCATCTGCACGTGGTACCGGTTGATGACGGCGAACCGGTCCATCTGCGCGCGGGCGTTCGAATGGTGCGACGCCACGTGGAAGCTCTCGCGCACGCCGCTCTGCGGATAGACCGACAGGCTCGTGTCACGCGCGTACATCATCGTCGCGATGCGCGTGATCTCGGCGCGGAAGGCGAGCACCTGCATGTCGAACATGATCTTGAAGTGCTCGTCGAACGACTCCGGCACGCCGACGGGCGCGTCGGGCAGCGCCAGGCCGCTCGGGAACTGCGTGTCGGCCCTCTGAATGCGGCGCTCGATCTCGCGGACGTTGTCCAGGTACTCGGTGAGGCGGGCGCGGTCTCCCGCGGGCAGATCCTGGCGGAGCGAGGCCACCTGTCCTACGACTGAATCGAGGAGGCTCCGGCTCTGGCGGCGACGCGCCGCACGGTCGGCGTCGTTGCCGCCGTCGCCGAACAGTTTCTCGAAGACCACCTGCGGGTTGTTCTCCATCGGGAGCGGCGTGGCGGCGTTCTTCCAGGAGATCGTGTTCGAGTAGGCGCACGCGTACCCGGAGCCGCAGCTGAGCGCGACGTCCTCGATCGACAGCTCCAGCGACGGGAGGGGCGTGTCCTGACCGATATGGCGCACGGCGATCTGGTCGATCGTCTCGCCCACCTGGATCGCATCCCTCGCCGGCTGCGCGCCGCTCAGGAAGACGGCGGCCGACCGCGCGTGGTCGGCGCCGGCGTCGGAACCCACGGCGCCCGCCTTGGCGTGCGCAAGATTCGAGACGACGGTAAGGCGGTCGCGGAACTTCTCGAGCGGGGTGAGGATCTCGGTGAACTCGAACGCCTTGCCCGTGGCGGCCGGCGTCCACTTGTCCATCGTGGCGCCGTGCGGGACGTAGATGCAGCTCAGGCGGCTCTTCGCCGCGGCCGCCGTCTTCCGGATCGGCGTCTGGGCCGCCACCATCGAGTCGAGCAGCGGCAGCGCAATCGTGGCGCCCACGCCGCGCAGGAACGTCCGGCGCGGCAGATGCTTCCTGGTGATGAATGGCATCGTGGTCTCCGGTCTCTCCGGTCTTCAGTCTACGGTCTACGGTCTACAGTTTCGGTCTCCGGTCTCCGGTCTACGGTTTCCGCGCGGGCTGACCAGCCTCCGCCAAGGTCGGGTCGCGTTGCGACCCGACGAGCCAGTTCTGTTTGACGGTTCGCCGGCGAACCGTCCTGGCGGTCCGCCGAAGCTTCACGCGAAGGCGGAAGCCCGCGCTCTACGTTGCTGTGAACCGCGAACCGTGAACAACCTACTGTGAACTGCCTACCGTGAACTGCCTACTGTGAACTGCCTACTGCCTACTGCCCGCCATTCTCATCTGAAACGGGTCACTGCCCACGACGCCCAGAATGAGCGAGGAGAAGCGCGAGTTGTCGCGCGCGGCGTCGCGGACGATCTGCCGGACGACCGGCATGTCGTAGTACCGCAGCGCTCGGCCCGTCCCGTACACCATCAGCTTCTCGGTCATGGTACGCACGAACACATCGGAGCGCGCCAACAGCGCCTTGCGCAGGCTGGCCGGGCCGTCGAGCGGCGTGCCGTCGAACAACTGGCTCGCCACGTTGATCGACGCGCCGCCGTCTGTCGTGCGCCACCGGCCGACCAGGTCGAAGTTCTCCAGCGTGAACCCGATCGGGTCCATGATGCGGTGGCAGGCCGCGCACACCGGGTTCCCGCGGTGGATCTCCAGCTTCTGGCGCAGCGAAGACGCCTTGGCGGCCTCCGGGCTCTCGTCGATGGTCGGCACGTTCGGCGGCGGCAGCGGCGGCGGCACGCCCATCAGGTTTTCCAGCACCCACTTGCCTCGCGAGACGGGCGACGTACGGTTGGCCACCGACGTCACCAGCAGAAAGCTCCCGTGCCCGATCAGGCCGCGGCGCGCATCGCTCGGGACCGGCACGCGGCGGAACCGGCTGCCGCGCACGTTCGGGATGCCGTAGTGGCGCGCGAGCGTCTCGTCCACGAAGGTGTAGTCCGCGTCGAGCAAGTCGAGCACGCTGCGGTCTTCGCGCATGATGGTCGCAAGCAGCATCTCCGTCTCGCGCCGGAAGGCCTGTCGCAGGTTCTCGGAGAAGCCCGCCGTCTCGGGGCGCGCGTTCTTCAACTCGCGCAGGTATAGCCACTGGCCGCCGAAGTTGGTGACGAGCGCGTCGGCCTTCGGATCGGCGAGCATGCGCCGCGTCTGTTGCTCGAGGACGGCCGGTTCGTGCAGTGTGCCCGTGCTGGCCACGTCGAGCAGCTCCGCGTCCGGAATGCTGCTCCACAGGAAGAAGGACAGGCGCGTCGCCAGCTCCAGGTCCGAGAGGCGATAGGGCTGACCCGGAACGGCGTTGGCCGGCTCGCGCTCGAGGCGGAAGACGAACCTGGGATCGACCAGGATGCGTGCGAGCCCCTGTTCGATGCCCGCATCGAAGCCTCCGTTCTGCCGGCCCGTCTCGTAGAAGCCGCCCAGCATCCGGAGGTCCTCGTCGGTCAGCGGCTGCCGGAAGGCACGGCGCGCGATCGTCCTGAGGATGCGCCTGGCGCAGCCCACGTCATCGCCCTCGACAGGGCGACAGACGAAGATGCGGCGCCGGCTCGGTGTGTCCCCAAGTCCTGAGGGGGTCAGAGGACCCGTGATGGCCACGCTCTGCACGCCTGAGTTGGTGGCGAACACGTTCCAGATGTCGTCGGCGCCAGCCGGTGGCTTCCGGACGAACGTCACACCCAGGGTGTGTGGCCCCGCCTTCATCGGCAGCTTGAGGTCGGTCGTCGCCGCCGCCGGCACGAGCCCGATGCGCTCGCCGTCGATGGAGACCTCCAGTTCCTCGCCGCTGAGATTGGCCGCCGCCAGGCCGATGGCCGCACCCCTCACGCGGATCTTGACGGCGTACTCGGCGTCGAGCGGAAAGGTGTGCTCGATGAGCGTGCCGCCGCGTGTGCCGAGCGGCAGCCCCTCGAGGTGGCCGGACTGCGCAAGATCGCCAGGAACCCTGTAGGTGACCGTCGACGCCGTGAGCAGCATGTTGCCCACAGCCATTCGGCTGATCTTCACGGCCGCGGACGTGTAGCGCTCGACGAGCGCGGGCGAGACGCGCAAGGCGTCGGCGATGTTGTCGAATCCCTCGCTCGAGTCATCCGCGGGCAGCAGGGTCGTCTCGTCGATGTCGAGATCGAGCAGGTCGCGGATCGCGTTGGCGTATTCGGTCCGGTTCATCCGGTGCAGCCCGCGACTACCCGGGTTGGGCTTCGATGCGGCGGCGCGATCGAGCCCCGTTTCCAGGCTGGCCGCCAGTCCATCCAGCGTCGCGCGGTCCGGACGCGGCATGCCGGCAGGCGGCATCAGCCCGGCGCGCACCTTGCGCACCACCTTCTCGAACGTCTCCGGGTAATCGCCCGGCCTGGTCGCGTCCAACCCGGCCAGGCTCAGGTTGCCCGACAGGGTCCGGGCGTTGTGACAGCTCACGCAGTACGTGTCGACGAGCGCCTGATCGCCCGGATTAGAAGTAGTGTCCGGCTTCTTGACCGCCGTAGCCTGGGCGAAGGCGGTTAGCCGGACCTCAGACGTGGTCTCCGGCGTCCCTGGCCTGAGCGGAGTCGAAGGCAGCCGGACCTGCGCAAGCGACCCCGCACGCGGGCCACCGGCAGCGGCGGCCAGCACGAACAACACGGCGATGAAGACCCTCGTCCCGTTGTTCATCGATTGCCGGCAGGCGCCGCGGCCCGCTCCCGCGTGTACTTCTCGATGAGCGCGATCGTCGTCGGCTTCTCTTCAGGCGGATGGAGCGCGATGAACTCCCCCTTCGCCCATCGGAGCGGTGTCCGCCCCTGGGCATCGGCCACGTCCAGCCGGCCGCCGGCCTCGAGCAGCACCTCGAGGATGTCGTCCCACCCCTTGTTCGCCGCGCCCATCACGGCAGTGAAGCCTGTCTCGTTGACGGCGTTGACATCGATGCCAAGCTCGAGGCACAGCCTGACCGCCTCCACGGACGATTCCCTCGACTCCACGAAGGACTGCTGCACGGCCACGTTGCCGCCGGCCGCCGTGACGAGCGCCGTGGTGCCGCCTACCGTCGTGATCTTTGGATCGGCCCCTCTGGCAAGCAGCAGCCGCATCGTTGTGATGTCGCCGGACATCGACGCACGGATGAACGGCGTCTGCCCGATCATGTTGATCCAGGTCAGGTCGCCCAGCGAGGTGACCCATCGCCGGATCGGGGGTATCTCCTTCGTCCTCGCGTTCGGGTTGGCGCCGCGGTCGAGCAGCAGCGTGATCATCTCGAGCGCCGCCGCGCGATCGATCCCGTGCTCGTTGCCCCTCGTGTAGTCGCGGTTGCGGATCTCGACGGCCGAGAAGAGCGGCGTCCGCCCCCAGAAGTCGGCGGCGTGGACGTCGGCTCCGCGCTCGACGAGCAGACGGGCCGCGTCGATGTGATCGTTCGTGATCGCCATGAGCAGCGGCGTGATGCCGTTGGCCTCGGCGCGATTGACAGCGGCGCCCGCATCGAGCAGCGTGTGGGCAAGCTCGACGCGGCCATCGCGCGCGGCGTACAACAGCGCCGTCATCGCACCGGGGATCGCGGCGCGTGAGCCGCGCTCCGGCCAGCCGCCTCGAATGATGCCGAGCCCGTGCGAGCCGCCGCCCGCATTGGGCGGCGTCCACCGCGGTGTCTCGCCCACTCGGGTTGCGGCATCGACTGCGGCCCCGTGCTCGATGAGGAGCGTCGCCGCGTCCATGTGATTCGAGCGGACCGCCCACATCAACGGAGTCTGCCCCGTGGCAGTATCGGTGGCGTTGACGGATGCCCCGCGCTCGACGAGTGCTGCCACCGAGTCGATGTTGCCGCTCCGCACGGCCATCATGAGCAGCGTCTCGCCGCTGGCGTCCCTCGCGTCGGGATCGGCACCGGCTCGAAGCAGCCGGCCGAGGATGGCCGCGTTGCCGTTGGACGTGGCCAGATGCAGCGGCGTCACGCCGTAGCGATTCGCAGCCTTGACGTTCGCGCCGGCATCGAGCAGCAGGTTCACGCTCTCGAGGTCGTCGGCCTGCACGGCCCAGTGAAGCGCCGTCGAGCCATCGGGAAGCGGAGCGTTGACCTCGACCTTCTCGCCGAGCAACATGCGAATGGCCGAGCGGTCTTCTCGCCGGGCCGCCTCGGCCAATCGGGCATCGCTCTCAGCGGCCGAGCTGATGGAGGCGTAAACGAGCAGGCCCACAGCGACGTAAGCGCAGACACGAACGGACATGCGCGGTTCCTCCGGCTGTTTCGAAGCCTACCAGATTCCGGTCCGGGATATGAAGACGACACAGCGGTTCGGCGGCCTCCTGGCACTGGGCGTCATCGCCTGCACCACCGCGCTGTCTCCGGCCACTGCCCGGACCGAGAGCGAGGCCTCGACCAGGATCGACATCGCCGTCGGGTCGACGGCCGAGTACCGCGTTCGCGAGCAGCTTGCGCGGCTGAACTTCCCCAACGACGCCGTCGGCACGACCGACTCGCTCGCGGGCAGCGTGGTCATCGGACCCGCGGGCGCGATCGGCGCGGGCGGGAAGCTGACGGTGGATCTTCGAGATCTGCGGAGCGATGCGGACAGGCGTGACGCGTTCCTGCGGGAGAACACCCTGCACACCAACCGCTTCCCCATGGCGGAGTTCGTTGCGCGGCGGCAACAGGGGTTGCCCATGCCGCTCCCGTCCACTGGCAAAGCAGCCTTCAAACTGATCGGGGACATGACCATCCATGGCGTCACGTCCGAGCTGGTGTGGGACGTCACGGCCAGCTTCACGTCGACAGCCGTCACCGGTGAGGCCGCGACGCGGTTCCCCTTCAGGAAGTTCGGTCTGGCGATTCCGAGGGTGATGGGGCTGCTCAGCGTGGACGATGACATCCGGCTGGTGCTGAAGTTCAAGGCACGACGCACGGAGGTCGCGACCGGCAGCTCTTCCAATTGATCTGGCCAGCGCGATCTGGCTTGCCTCACGCACGCGAGCGGTCACATACAGGGCGCGAGCCCGGATACAATCACGCCCATATGACCCCCGGCGGCCGGCTCGGCCACGACGAGATTCTCTCGCTGCTCGGTGTGGGCCCCTCGACTCGCTTATGACGTTGACCGTTGGATCGCGAATCGGTCCGTATGAGGTAAAGGGCTCGCTCGGGGCAGGCGGCATGGGTGAGGTCTATCGCGCCCGCGATACAGCCTTGGCTCGGGACGTCGCGCTGAAGGTGCTCCCCGACGTCTTCGCGCTCGATCCCGATCGTCTCGCGCGCTTCAGGCGCGAAGCGCAAGTCCTGGCGTCACTCAACCATCCTCACATCGCCGCCATCTACGGCCTCGAGGAGTCGCACGGCGCACGCGCGCTCGTGCTGGAGCTGGTCGAGGGACCGACGCTTGCGGACCGCATCGCGCTCGGCGCCGTCCCCTTCGTCGAGGCGTTGACGATTGCGCGGCAAATCGCCGAGGCGCTCGAAGCCGCGCACGAGCAGGGGATCGTTCATCGGGACCTGAAGCCGGCCAACATCAAGGTGCGCACCGATGGCACGGTGAAAGTGCTCGACTTCGGTCTGGCCAAGCTGGCGCAGGCCTCAGGCCCCGGGCCTCAGGCCCCAGTCAATGCGCTGACGGTATCGCCGACCCTGACCAGTCCAGCCGCGACGCGGCTCGGTGTGATCCTGGGCACCGCCGCCTACATGAGCCCCGAGCAGGCGCGTGGCAAGGTGGTAGACAAACGCACCGACGTATGGGCATTCGGCTGCGTGCTGTACGAGATGCTGCTGGGCAAACGGCCGTTCGATGGCGACGACGTCTCAGAGACGATGGCGAGAGTCATCGAGCGGGAACCGGACTGGAGCGCGTTCGCGACGGCTGCGCCATCGTCGATCGCCCGCCTTGTCCGACGCTGCCTGCAGAAGGATCCCCAGAACCGGCTTCGCGACATCGGAGATGCGCGACTCGAACTGCGCGACATACTGGCCGACGGTGACCGGAAGGAAGCACCAGCAGAGTCGGCACCTGCTGCTCATCCTTCGATCGGTTTACTGGCCGCAGTGCTGGCGACGGGGCTGGTCCTGGGAGTCCTTGGCGGCTGGGTGCTTCCGCGACTGACGTCAGGCGGTGCGCAGGTCGAGACATCGACGGGCGGTCCACCTCTCATCGCAGAGATCAACCTGCCTGCCGATGCCTCTCTCGCGTTGGACTCCGAAGCGGCCAACGTCGGATACGACTCCACGCTGCTCGATCTCTCACCGGACGGCCGGACGCTCGTGTACGTCGGATCGTCAAGCGGGACGGTTCGCCTCTTCGCACGTCAGCTCGACAGCTTCGATATCCGGCCGCTCGCGGGCACGGAAGGCGCGCTGCATCCATTCTTCTCGCCGGACGGGCAATCGGTGGGCTTTCTCACCAACGACAAGGTCAAGACCCATTCGTTCACGACTGGAACGACGACCACGATCTGCGACGTGGAGGTGGGCGTGGTCGGAACCTGGACCGCCGACGATCAGCTTTTCGTTGCGGCTGAAGAAGGCCGCCGGCTCTTTCGTGTGAGTGCCCACGGCGGCACCCCGGTGATGGTGGCCGACGCGCGCGTAGGCTTCAGGTACGGACGCGTGACGCCCGACGGCAGGCACGTGCTCGCGACGTACCGGCGCGCGGGCATTGGCGCCGATTTCGCGCAGATCCGCCTTGTGAATCTTGCGACCAAGGAGGCGACGACGCTCACGACCGACGGCTATGACGCACGGCTCACGGCCACCGGGGATCTCGTGTTCGGCCGGTCTGGAAGAGTGTTTGCGGCGAGATTCGACCCGGAGCGGCAGGCCGCCGACGATCCCGTCCCGATTGCCTCGGGCGTGCGCATGCACGCGCTCTATCCGCACCTGCAGCTCGCCGTGTCGGCGACTGGTGTGCTGGCCTACGTTCCCGGCGGCGACGTGGCCATCGCGGGAATGGCGTGGGTGAGTCGACGAGGACAGGCCGAGTTTCTCCCGATTGAGCCGCGTGTCTACGGCATGTTCGATCTGTCTGATGACGGTCGCCGGCTGGCCATTCAAGTCGGCGACACCCAGGACTACATCCTCGTCTACGACATCGAGCGCGGTTCGTCCCGGCGTCTGCCGACGATGGACAGCGCAGGGTGGCCGAAATGGTCGCCAGCGGGAGACGCGCTGGCGTACACGAGTTTCTCGGAGGGTAAGCCTTACCGGATCCTCATTCAACTGGTGGATTCGGACCGGCCGCCGGTCGCCGTCGCCGAGTCACAAACGCGGCTCACGCCGAGTACGTGGAGCGCTGACGGGCAGCGCCTCACGTTTTACGAGTTCCCGACGAACCGCATCGGCGTCGTCTCCGTTCCGCTCGACACCGGGACGCCACTGCCCGTGCCGCAGTACTTGAGTTTTTCGGGGAGTGCTCACGACATCTCGGTGGACGGCCGCTGGCTGGTCTACGCTGATGGGGGTGCGGGCATCAGCGTTCGCTCGCTGCCTGTCGGCGAACGCGTTTACAAGATCTCGGACACGGGCGTCGAACCGCGATGGTGCCGTACGTGCAGCGAGCTCGTCTATCGGAATGGAAACCGCTGGTTCGGCGTCGAGGTACAACGGGAATCGGGGTTCGAGTGGAAACAGCCGCGGCTGGTCCTTCAAACCCCGTTCAACGACAGCCCAGGGCCGTCATGGGCGTTGTCTCCGGACGGGCAACGCATCCTGGTGGTGAAGAGGAAGGAAGAGCTGCCACGAACCAGGCTTCACGTCATCCACGGGTGGCCCGCTAACGTGGCAGACCGCCGGTGAGACCCCATCCGTCCACCGCGGGTCTCGCTCGTGCCGGAACTTTGCGCACGCAGCCCGTCAGCTTCCGTGAATGAGTTTCGTGAGCGCCGGCACCAGGCCCAGCATGCGGGCATACACGCACAACTGGCCGCGATGGTACTCCTCGTGTGCGACCCCGTGGCTCATCCACGATAGACGCGTGGCCGGCTGTCCATTGAACTGCGTGATCTGCTGAAGCATCAGCAGCTCGCCGGCCTTCTGGAATTTTGCCGTGCCCTCTTCGAGCGAGCGGCGCAGCAGTGCGATCAGGCTGACTTTGTCCTGGCGAGGGTCGAGATTGCCGGCGTACTCGGCGAGGAACTTCGGATACGACTGTCGGGTGAAGTTTCCATCGCGACGCGTGAGCTCGCCCGCCATGACCATGCTCGACTCGATGATGTGGCGCGCGAGCTCTGCGACCGTCCGCACGCCTGGCGCAGGACGAAAGTCAAACGACTCGGCAGGGATGTTTTCGAGTTCGGCAATCACGCCGTCACGCGCGAACCGCCAGCCGTCAAGCGCTTCTTCGAGGAGGGTCGTGGCCATGGGGGCGGATCATATCCCTGGACCGCGACCGTCGCCATTGCGCGGCCGCACGGCTAGCCAGCTCCTATCCCCACAATCCGTTGTGCCGTCACCGCCGCAACGGTAGACTCCCTTCATGAATCTCGATGATGTACGGACACTCATTGACTACAACTACTGGGCGCGCGACCGCATGCTGGACGCCGTCCAGCCGCTCTCGCCCGAGCAGTTCACGCGGGATATGGGCAACAGCTTCCGCTCGGTCCGCGACACGCTGGCGCACATGTACGCCGCCGAGTGGATCTGGTACTCGCGCTGGGTCGGAGAGTCGCCGGCAGCGCTCCCTCCCGCCGACAGGTTTCCCGACCTCGCGTCGCTCCGCAGCGAATGGCGCGATCTCGAGGGCAAGATCCGCGCGTTCTTCGACGGGCTCGATGAGCGCGGGATCGAACGCGTGGTCGAGTACAAGTCGACCATGTTCGGGCCGGGAGCCTCGGTCCAGTGGCAGATGCTCCAGCACGTCGTCAACCACGGGTCGTACCATCGCGGCCAGGTGACGACGATGCTGCGGCAGCTCGGGGCGACCCCGCCGAAGAGCACGGATCTGATCGGGTTCTACCGGGAGCGCGCCGCGGCGCCGACTTCGTAACTTGGTCCTTGGTCCGGCCCGTTACTCGGCGCGGAGCGCGACCAGCGGATCGACGGTGGTTGCGCGCCGTGCCGGCACGAATGACGCCACCAGGCACACGGCGAACAACACGCAGGCGACGGCCGTGTAGGTGAACGGGTCGAATGGGCTCACATCGAGCAAGAGCCCCTGGAGCGATCGTGCCAGAGCCGCCGCCAGCACCAGTCCGATTGTCACTCCAGCGATCGCGAACCGTCCGCCGCGCGCGAGCACGTCTCGGACGATGTCGGCCCTTCGAGCCCCCAGCGCGATGCGCACGCCGATCTCCTGCGTGCGCTGGCTGACGTGGTACGCAATCACCCCGTAGAGCCCGATCGATGCCAGCAGCACGCCCATCCCGCCGAACAAGCTCGTGATGAACGCACCCACGCGAAAGATGAAATAGGCGCTGCCGTTGTCGAGGTGCTCGCCCATGGAACGTACGTCGTACACCGCCACATCGGGATCGACCTGCTGAATCGCCCGCCGCACGGCCGGGGCCAACTCCGAGGGCGCGCGGCCCGTCCGAACCACGATCGACGCGGCGCGGGGGCTGGCTTGCGCCAGCGATTTGTACACTGCTGCCTCCGGCGATTCCCCAACGTTCCGGTATTTGCCGTTGCGCACGACGCCGACGATTTCGCGCGACGTTCCGTCGGCCGTGAGCCGGCGTCCGATCGGGCTCCGATCGGGCCAGAATTGCGCGGCCAGCGTCTCGTTGACGATCACGACGGGTACCCCGGCGGCATCATCTCGATCGTCGAACAATCGCCCCTCGACGAGCCGGATACGAGCCGCAGCGAAGTACTCGGGGCTGACGTCCGCCTCGTATGCGATCGGGGGGCGCGACTCCGGATCCCGCGGCCGATCATCCGGAGAGACCTCGGCGATCTCACCGATGATGCCAAGCGGGGGAAACGAGATCCACGCTGCCTCCTTCACGTCGGACAGCGCGGCGATCCGGCCGCGCACGGTCTGATAGAAGTCTCGACGCTGCGCCGCATCGTAGCCTTGCAGGCCCGGCTCGGCACGCGCGAGGAGCAGGCCGCTCGGATCGAAACCCAGGTCGACGTTGCGCGCACGGTCGAGGCTTCGGACGAAGAGCGCGCCGCTGACGAGCAGCGTGAGCGAGAGCGCGACCTGCGCCACCACGAGCGCGCTTCGGAACGTGCCGGAGGTCCCCGCCGTGCCGCGACCGCCGCTCTTCAGCGACGCGCCGAGATCGGCTCGACAGGCCGAGAGCGCGGGCGCAAGCCCCGACACGACGCCCGCGCCGATGGCCACCGCGAGCGTCACGGCGAGCACGCGGACGTCGACGCTGAAGTCGGGATCCATGACCGCGATCGCAGACACATGGGCGAGCAGATTGGTGAGGCCGCGCGCGGCGAGCATCACGATGGGAAGGGCAAGGGCGGCCGCCATGAGCGCGAGCACGACGGCCTCGGTCACGAGCTGCCGCACGATGCGGCCGCGTCGCGCACCAAGCGCTGCGCGCATCGCCACCTCATGTCTGCGGCTGGCGGCGCGCGCCATCAGCAGGTTGGCCACGTTGGCGCTCGTGATGAGCAGCAGCATGGCCGCAAGACCGGTCATGGCGGTCGCCGCGACGCGAAGGAACGAACCGAGCTCCGGAGTGGGACGCGTGTGCGTCTCGGGCACGACGCGCAGCGAGACATCCTTGTGTGTGGATGGGTAGTCTCGCGCAAGCGCCGCCGCCCGGACATCGAGCGCTGCCCGCGCCTCGGCGAGCGACACGCCAGGTTTGAGTCGTGCCAGCACCGTGAAGGCGCGGGCGCCCCGATCGTCCAGGGTCGACCTCTCCGCGCGCTCCTGCCCTTCCGTCAGGTCGTCCGCCATCCAGACCGGCACGTAGGCGTGGATTCGCACCAGCGACTCCGTGTCGCTGAAGGCCTCGGAGGCGACCCCGATGATGGTGAACGGCCTGCCGTTCAGCCGGACCGCTCGCCCGATCGCCGAGAGATCGCCGCGAAAGCGGGTCATCCAGTACGTGTAGGCCAGCACCATGACAGGCGCGTCGCCTCGCGCGTGCCCTTCGTTCGGCTGTATCAGGCGGCCGGCGGCCGGCTGGACGCCGAGCATCGAAAAGTAGTTGTCGGTGACGATCTCGACCCCGATGCGCTCGGTGCCAGCGCCGGCGTTGAGGGCGCCCGGCCTCGGGGCGTAGCCGATGACATCGGTCAGGACGGTGCTCTCGGTGCGATAGTCCTGCAGGTCGGGGAACGAGAGCCCGTACGGCGTGCCGGTGCGGTGGCTGATCGAGATGATCTGTTCAGGATGATCGACCGGCAGCGGGCGAAACATCACGGCGTTGGCGATCGTGAACATGCCGCTCATCGCGCTCATGCCGAAGGCGAGCGTCAGCACGGCCGAGGTCGCAAACACGGGCGCACGCCGCAGCGCGCGCAAGGCGTAGCCGACGTCCTGGCGCAGGATGGCCGCGTGCTCGCGCGGCGCGGTCGTGAACACGTCCCGAACCGCCTCCAGCCAGAGCCGGATGAGTTCCGCGGTGCCGCCGCCCTCGCGTGCGTCTCGCCGCTGCGCCCGGAACGTCTGCTCCATCTCGCGCCCATGATCCGTCCTGAAGTCGAACGGGAAGGCGTGCATGAGCGCGCGGAACAGGCGATCGGCGCGTAACGACCGGCGCGGCGGCGAGACGCTCACACCGACCTCGGACGAGGCACGAGCTTCTTCTCCCGCGCCATCTCGACAATCGATTCGAGGCGATCGATTTCCGCAGCCGCGACGCGGCGTCCGAGCGCCGTCAGACGGTAGTACCTCCGGCGCTCGTCGTCCAGCGCGATGTCCGGCCGTTCGCCGGTCTCGACGATCAGGCCGTCGGCCACGGCGCGTCTGATGAGGGCGTAGAGCGTCCCGGCGCTCAGGCGCGCGGCCCCGCCGGTGCGCCGGGCGATCTCCTTCAGGATGGCATAGCCGTGCTTGTCGCCGTCGGCGAGCGCCACGAGCGTGTGGAGCATGGGCGGCGTCAGCGGGAGGAACATGTCGACGGGGCGGGTTCGTGGCGGCATGGATCGCGTGACGTGTGTATGCAGTGTGAATCGATAGACTATAGCGTTATACGCTATATAGTCAAATCCTGTTCGCGTTTCAGTTCCCTGTTGCCAAGACACGATCGGGGGCGGCGTGGTATGAAGACGCATGGCCATCCGGATCGTCCGGCTCGGGAGCCCGCGCACGCCGGAAGAAGGGCTGCGCCTCGGCACCGTTCGGCGGCCCCCGCGCGGCGTGCCCAAGAGCGAGCTGGCGTCGCGCGACTTCTATGACGTGTGGGTGCCCGGCGTGGCGCCGAGCGAGCAACTGCTGAAACAAGGAAAGCAGACGGGCGACAGCGCGGCGCGCTGGAAGGCGTTCGCGCGGCGCTACCGGAGCGAGATGAATCGGCCGGAGGCGGCGAGGCTGCTGGACCTGCTTGCCGCGCTCTCACACGCCGCCGATCTGTCGGTCGGCTGCTACTGCGAGGACGAAAGCCACTGCCATCGGTCGCTGCTGAGGGCGCTGTTGGAGCAGAGGGGGGCACGAATCGCGTAGGAGTCCGCGACGTACGTCGCGTTGGGAGTTGGGAGTTGGGAATTGGGAGTTGGGAATTGGGAGTTGGGAGTTGCTCAAGCCCGCGGCCTGATCGGCGCCTTTTTCAGCCGGCCCCACGCGACAAACGCCGCCAGGTTGCCGATCACGAACGTCATGAGCATGTCGCGCCATTCACCCCTGAAGAGGTGAAACAGCGTCGCGAGCCACATCACGACGTTCAGGCCGATCGCCGCGGCCGGCGTCAGGATCGGAACGATCCGGAGGAGAGAAGGAAGGACGAGCCCGATGGCGCCGGCCAGCTCGGACACACCGATGAACCGGACGAGAGCACCCGGCAGGTCCGCTGTATACGGCAGGCTGACCGCCAGCTCGGGCAGCGAAGTGGCCACCTTCGCGTAGCCCGCCCCGCCAAACAGAACCGCAAGCAGGAGCTGCACGACCCAGAGAGCGGCGGGGAGCGCTTTGCCGGCGGGTCGATCGGAGATCACGACTGTCGTCATATCAGCCTCTCAGCGATCGACACGCCCGCGGACTCGACTGCCGTTCGTACGTCCGGCGCACGGCAGTCCTCGACGAGCGCCAGAAGCCAGGTCCCGTGCCCGCTCGGGTTCGAAGTGAATCGACAATCATCGATCAGCAATCACCAACGAATCAGAGATCGCCAATCGACAATCACTAATGTTCGTGCTCGCCGGCGCGAGCCGCGCTCAGGATGTTGCGCATGCCGTAGTTGCCTTCGTGGCAGGCGTACTCGAACACCTGGTAGTCGTTCTGCAGCCGGATCGGCGTCGCGATCCTGAACGGCCTCGTGTACGTCTTCGGGTCCTCGATCGTCACCTCCCACTGGATCGTCTGGGCGTCTACGCGAGTGAAGCGCTCGACGAGCGTCATCGCGTCGCTGTGACGAAGGCCGTTGCCGTTGAAACCGATGCTCATCTTGTCAGTGAAGTTCCTCGTGACGACCACGAGCGTGTCGCCTTCCCAGCGGCCGCGTGCATCGCCCATGTACTGGCGGATGCCATCTCCGACGTGCGGAGCGCCGCCGAGGGGAATGATCCGTGGCTCGTGAATCATCTCGTAGCGAATCGCCACGAAGCCTGGCGCCTGCACGATGTCGAGCCCGTTGCCGTACGGACGGGGCAGGAGCGATCCGACCACGCCGCGCGTGATGCAGCGGTCGAAGTTGGTCAGATCCTCCGGGCGGTTGAACGGTCCGGTGCCGAAGCTGCCCCGGTCGCGTCCTGCCGCCCGCTTCTGTGCCTCGGGCGTCACTTCGGGGATGCGGCCGTTCGGCGGGTCGACCACGAACGACGTCTGACGCACGGGCTTCGAGGCGCTCTCGCCCCAGTGGTCGGGTGGGCCGACCGGCGCCGGCCGATTGGCGCCGGTCGCAGCGGCGGCGGCCGCCGCGGCTGCACGACGCGCCTCTTCCTGCTGGCGCGCGCGCTGCGCCAGGTCTTCGTCGGTCAGGAACAGTTTGTCGCCGAGCGCCGGCGGCCGCTCGATGGGCACGCCAATCGTGTCGTCCGTCGTCCACGTGCCCTGAATGTCCGGGTCGCCCCACGGCGTGCGAGGGTGATTCGACCCGGCTGGCGCGACGCCGAACGCGGACTGTGCAACGGCCGGGGCGGTAGCGAGCAGGATGCCCGCAAGCCCCACTGCCACGATCACTGCTGCCTGTCGACGCTGGACTCGGCGAGTCATCCACACACCTCCACCCTGGCGGATCGTAGCACGGGCGGGCTCTGGGCTCTCTGCTCTGGGCTCTCGGCTTTCCGCATTGAGCATTGGGCATCGTTGAGCATTGGGCATCGTTGGGCATTGGGCATTGAGCATTGAGCATTGATCAGCCGCCGACGATCAGGCTCACGGCGATCAGCGCGCAGGCGATGCCGAGCCATTGTCGTGCGCTGAGCTGCTCGCGCAGCACGAGGCGCGCCAGCAGCACAGTGCTGGCCGGGTAGAGCGATGCAAGCGTGACCACGACGCTGAGCGGGCCCGACCAGCTCGCGACCAGGTAGAGCAGGTTTGCCAGCATGTCGAGGACGCCTCCGGCCGCCGCGGTGCCCGCGATTCGCACCGGCATGCGCAGCGATCGGCTTCCGGCGACCACCATGATCGCGAACAGGCCGACCGACACGATCCTGGCCGCCACGAGCGGCCACAGTCCGGCATCCGGGCCCGTGCGTGCGAGGGCGAGGAAGAACAACCCGATGGCCACTCCCGATAGCAGCGCCAGCCCCACCCCGGAACGATTCGAACGATCCGAACGATCCGAACGATCCGAACGGTCCGAACGGTCCGAACGGTCCGAACGGTCCGACGTCTCCGCCTGCGACACGAGCACGATGGCCACGATCGCCAGCCCGATGCCTGCGGCCGTCACCGGTCCGAGGCGCTCCCCGAGCAAGAGCGCCACGAGGACCGGAATAGCCACAGCGCACACGGCGGTCGTCGGTGCGACAACGGCCATGACACCGACGGCCAGCGCCCGATACAACAACGCCACGCCGATGCCGCCGGTGAGCCCAGCCATCGCTCCCCAGAGGAAATCCCCCTGAACGGGCGTGGCCTTCGGCAGAGCCGGAAGCACAATCAGCAGCGCGAGCAGACCCGCACACTGTGAGACGACGACGATGGCAAGGGTGCTTGCACGTCTGGCGGTCATCCCGCCGAGGAAATCGGCGGCACCGTAGAAGAGGGCGGAGGCCAGCGCGAGCGCGACGAACACTGGAGTAGCGTATTACGGGCTCTCGGCTCTGGGCTCTGGGCTCTGGGCTCCGGGCTCTGGGCTCCGGGCTCTGGGCTCTGGGCTCCGGGCTCTGGGCTCCGGGCTCTGGGCTCTGGGCTCCGGGCTCTGGGCTCTGGGCTCTGGGCTCTGGATATTGAGCATTGAGCATTCCGCATTGAGCATTGAACATTGGGTTTGGGCATTGAGCATTGGGCATTGAGCATTGTGTTTGAGCCAGGAGGCGACATGACCAGCGTGTCTCGTCGGGGTTTCATCGCGTCGAGCGCCGCGGGCCTGGCTGCCGCGAGCGCAAGCTGCGGGCCCCAGGCAACGCCGCAGAGCGCGACGAGTGCGGCCGTGCCCATTCAGGGCGACCGCATCCTGCTGAAGGGCGGATGCGTGCTCTCGCTCGACCCGCAGGTCGGCGACTTCGACACGGCGGATGTCCTGATCGAGGGATCCCGCATCGCCGCCGTCGGTCCGAATCTCACCGCTAGGGCGACGGTCGTCGACGCGTCGAACGCGATCGTCATGCCCGGCTTCATCGACACCCATCGCCACATGTGGCAGGGCGCCCTGCGCAACATCCTGCCGAACGGTCTGCTCGCCGACTACGTCCGGGACATCCTCGTGACCGTCCGCGGAATCATGCGACCCGAGGATGTCCGCATTGGCGACCTGGTCACCGCGCTCGGCGCCATCAACGCCGGCGTGACGACCGTGCTCGACTGGTCGCACATCGGCAACAGCCCCGAGCACACCGATGCGGCGATCGACGGCCTGCGCGCGTCGGGCATCCGCGCGGTCTACGGGTTCGGCGGCGGCACCGCAGGTCCGGCCAATCAGTACCCGCAGGACATCCGCCGTCTGCGCAAGCAGCACTTCGCGTCGGACGATCAACTCCTCACGCTCGCCATGGCGGGCGGAATGGACGCGAAGGAGTGGGCCGTCGCGCGCGAGGTGGGCGCGCCAATCTCGGTGCACGCCGGCGGCAGCCTCGCGGGGCTGGAGAAGGCGCTCGGGCCGGACGTCACCTACATCCACTGCACGACGTTCACCGAGGGCGCGTGGACGCTGGTGGCCGGCTCCGGGGGGCACGTGTCGATCGCCTGCCCCATCGAGATGGAGATGGGCCACGGCGTCCCGCCGATTCAGCAATCGCTCGACCACGGCATCAGGCCGAGCCTGAGCGTCGACGTCGAAACGGAGATGCCCGGCGACTTCTTCACCCAGATGCGCGCCGCCTTCACGCTGCAGCGGATGCTGGCCCTCAACCCGCCTCGCTCTGGCGAGAGGCCTCAACCGCAGCTGCTGACGGCGCGAGACGTGATCGAGTTCGCCACGATCGCGGGAGCGCGGGCCAATCACCTGGAACGCAAGGTCGGGACGCTGGCACCGGGTCAAGACGCCGACATCATCGTGCTCCGCACGGACGCCATCAACGTGATGCCCGTCAACAACGCGTACGGGGCCGTCGTGCTCGGCATGGACACGAGCAACGTCGACACGGTGTTCATCGCCGGCAAGGCGGTGAAACAGGGAGGACGACTGGTCGGTGTCGATCTCGACCGCGTCCGCCGCGACGGCGAACAGTCGCGCGATTACATTGTCGGGAAGGCGGGGTGGCCGAAGACGCGGCTAGGACGATAGGGCAAGTGGGGCGAGTGGGGCGGGTGGGCATTGGGCATTGGGCATTGAGCATTGGGCATTGAGCATTGGGCATTGGGCATTGGGCATTGGGCATTGTGTGGGCGATCCGATCACAAGGTGCGCTCAACCGTACGCACAATCGTATGAAGCCTCGACCAAGCGCCCCTCTTCTACGAACGAATTGCGCCCCATCTGATTGGTCTGGCCCTTGCCTCACAAGGGGCCATGGGATTCCGGATTCTGGTTGTCGAAGATGACGCGACCACGAGGAGTGGCCTCGCCGCGCTCCTCGCGGGTGCGGGGTACGAGGTGGCCGAGACCGCGTCGATGGCCGAGGCCCTCGACGCAGTCGAGCAGGATCCGCCCGACCTGATCGTCACCGACGTTCGGCTGGCCCAGTTCAACGGCCTCTACCTGGCGGCCGTCAATCCCCGCCGCATCCCGATCATCATCGTCACCGGTTTTGCCGACGCCGGCCTCGAGCAGGAGGCGCGCGATCTGGGTGCGGAGTTCCTGGTCAAGCCGATCAGGCCGTCCCGGCTGCTCTCGGTCATCGAGCAACGGCTGCCGTTGACGAGCGATGGCAAAGGGTTCTCTCTGGCCAGGCGATGGCCGCGGCGGCGCCTGACGAGGGAGCTTGCTGCCCAGGTCGACGACACTCGTGTGCGCATCCTCGACGTGAGCTATGGAGGCATGCGCCTGGTCGGAACACGCGATGCGGGTGTGCTTGCGCAGCGGGCGTTCCACATCACCTTCCCGACGGCGGACCTCTCCGTACCCGTGCGAGTCGTCTGGCAACACGAGAGCGATACGGACCGGCTGTGTGGCGCGACGGTCGCCGAAGAATGGCAACCGTATTGGCGTCAGCTCGTCGACGCCGTCTCCTAACGAACGCCGAACGCCCAACTCCCAATTCCCAAACCTCACTCTCCGAGGCCCACGACTCTGCTTGTGCGGATGTGGCAGGAGTCGTAGAGTCCCTACGGAGGTCGACATGACTGGACCGATGAAGTGTGCGCACCCGGCCTGTCAGTGCACTGTCGAGCCGAAGGGACGTTTCGGGAAGTACTGCAGCGATCACTGCCGGCAAGCGGGCGACAAGATCGAGCTCCGATGCGACTGCCAGCATCTGCCCTGCCGATCAGCCTGAAGCAGGTCGGTCGCGTCAATTCGGCGGCGCGATTGAACGGCCCCTCGCGGGTCGACGTGAACGCGACACGCAGCCGAAGGCCCAGAGGTTGCATCGCTTGTCCGCGCTGCACCCCTGCTTCGCCAATCCAAAGTCGAGCACCTTGACGGTGCCGTCCTCACGGACCTTGATGTTCGCGGGCTTGAGGTCGCGATGAATGATCCCTTGCTCGTGCGCCGCTTCCAGCGCCTCGGCGATCTGCCTGGTGATCGGCAGCGCCTCGTCGAGGGGAACGGAGCCGAGCGCGATCCTGTCGGCCAGCGTCGGACCTTCGTCGACCTCCATCACGAGCGCACGCACGCGCCAAGAGGCGCGCCAATCTCGTAGTGGCCGATGCGCGTGCCAGGGGTCAGACTCACTGCAGCAATGTTGATTGTTGAAGTACCGATCTTTGATTCGTTGGCGATTGGTGATTGTCGATTGTTGATCTATTGGTGGATTCTATTGGTGGATTGCATCTGCCAATCCCCAATCCCCAATCCTCAATCAACAAGTAATCAACAATCAACCATCGACAATCTTCAATGCTCTACGCATCCCGGGGTTCGAACGTCAACGCGACCCCATTGATGCAGTACCGCAGCCCGGTGGGCGGCGGACCGTCAGGAAACACGTGCCCCAGATGGCCGCCGCAGCGGCTGCAGTGCACCTCGGTCCGTGCCATGCCGTAGCTGCGGTCGACCGTCGTGCCGATCGACCCGTCCAGCGGCGCGAAAAAGCTCGGCCAGCCCGTGCCGCTCTCGAACTTCCTGTCCGCCACGAAGAGCGGCTGCTGGCAGCCGGCACACGCGAAGGTCCCGGCCCGGTGCTCGGACAGCAGCGCACACGAACCCGGGAACTCGGTGCCGTGACCGCGAAGCACGGCGTATTGCTCCGGCGTCAGCAGGCGCCTCCAGTCGTCATCGGTCCTGGTCACGGCGAACGATTCTTTGTCCATCCACGCCCTCAGAATGTCTATTATTCGTGGAACACGTGTTCCAAAAGGGAACGCTGCGGGCCATATCGGCGACGGCTGATTATCCCCAACTACAAGGCTATGAGCACTCTAGCGCTGTGACAAGCGTTGGCGTCCGGGTTGCTACACAACGCCCTGAACAGTCCGATGGCTAGCGCAGCGCTGCATCCGCCACTCTCTCGAGTTGTCTGTCTCGGCGACGAGGTCGACGTGCCCGTCGACGCTGCATCGAACCGCCGTCTGCACGAGCGCCTGAAGGCGAGCGATCTCGCGTGGCTGCGCCGTGCACGGCTGAAGTACGGCCCGGACGTGCGCGTGCTCGACCTCTCCGCGGGCGGAATCCTGCTCGAAACCGACAGCCAGCTCACCCCGGATACAGCCATCGTCGTCGAGTTGATCGGCGCAGCGAGCCCGATCCTGGCCCCATCCCGCGTCCTTCGATGTCGCGTGGCCACTCTGGGCGAGGTCCTGCGCTATCGGGGCGCATGCGCCTTCAAGCGGCCACTGCAAATCCCGGAACTCGATGTCCGGACGACTCGACTTCGGGAAGCCAGCGCTGCCCGGTCAGCCGTTCAGGCGTCGGCGTGGCAGAAGGTGATCGCCCGGTTCCGGGACGGCCGGATGCTCAGCGGCTACACCAACGATTTCCATCCCTCGAAGGCGCAGCTTCACCTGTCGCCCGACCCGTACGGGCGGGACATCACGATCGTCCGGCTTGGGCAGCTCAAAGCGCTCTTCTTCGTTCGTGCGTTCGAGGGCAACCCGACGCGCGTCGAACGAACCGACTTCGGCGCGGCGCCTCAGGGGAGAAAGGTCGAGGTCACGTTCCACGACAACGAGGTCCTGGTCGGGACCACACTGGGCTACCGGCGCGATGGCAGCGGTTTCTTCGTGCACCCCGCCGACCTGGAGTCCAACAACCTTCGCGTGTTCGTCACCGCCTGCGGCGTCAAGAAGTTCCGGTTCCTGTAACCCGGTCTACGGTCTTCGGTCTTCGGTCCCGAGTCCCGAGTCCCGAGTCCCGAGTCCCGAGTTCCCCAGCCCCCAGTCCCCAGTCCCCAGTCCCCAGCCCCCAGTCCCCAGTCCCCAGTCCCCAGCCCCCAGTCCCCAGTCCCCAGTTCCCAGCCCCCAGTCCCCAGTCATTGAACCGCCAGAGGGGCCGCTACGTCCGATTGCATTAGCGGGTGAGACCCACGATAATCCCCGCACCTGATATGACTTGGTGGTACTGGCTCCTGCTCGGACTCGTCTTGATCGCGCTGGAAATGGCGAGTTCCGGCGGGTTCTACATCATCTTCTTCGGCGTCGCAGCGGTGGTCGTGTCCCTGCTCGCGTCGACGGGCATCGCCGAGCCGGCCTGGGTTCAGTGGCTGCTCTTTTCAGTGCTGTCGGTGGCCTCGCTCGTTTTCTTCCGCAACCCGCTGATGCGGAAGCTGAATCTCGGCGCCGGCGCTTCCGATATCGACACGCTCGCCGGTGAAACGGGAACCGCGCTGGACGACATCGGGGCGGGCGGCAATGGGCATGTCGAGCTGCGCGGCACGACCTGGAGCGCGCGCAATGCCGGATCCACACCACTGGCACGCGGGCACCGCTGCATCGTGGTGCGCGCCGACAAGCTCACCCTGCTCGTGAAGGCCGAGGAGGCCGTCTGATGACACCTGGTCTCATCGTTTTGCTGATTCTCGCGATCGTCGTTCTGATCGTGATCGCGAAGACCGCCGTTGTGGTCCCGCAGCAGAACGCGTACGTCGTCGAGCGCCTCGGCCGTTTCTCCGGCACGCTGGGCGCGGGGTTCCACGTGCTCCTGCCGTTTGTGGACGTCATCCGGTACCGCCTCTCACTGAAGGAGGCCGCCTACGACATCCCCGCACAGGTCTGCATCACGCGCGACAACGTGCAAGTGGGCGTGGACGGCGTGCTCTATCTCAAGGTGCTCAACGCCGAACGCGCGTCCTACGGCATCTCGGACTACCTCTTCGCGATCACGCAGCTCGCGCAGACGACGCTCAGAAGCGAAATCGGCAAGATCGATCTGGACAGGACCTTCGAGGAGCGGACCAACATCAACATGTCGGTCGTCGCCGAACTGGACAAGGCGTCCGAACCGTGGGGCGTCAAGGTACTCCGCTACGAGATCAAGAACATCACGCCGCCCCACGACATCCTCGCGGCGATGGAGAAGCAGATGCGCGCCGAGCGCGAAAAGCGCGCGGTGATCCTGACATCGGAAGGCTCGCGCGACGCCGTCATCAACGCGGCGGAGGGCGCCAAACAGGAAACGATCAAGGCGTCGGAAGCGCGCAGGCAGCAGCAGATCAACGAAGCGGAAGGCCAGGCCTCCGCGATCCTGGCCGTGGCGACCGCGACGGCTGAAGGTCTCCGGCGCGTGGCCGACGCGATGCGGACCGAGGGGGGCCTCGAAGCCGTGCAGCTCCGCGTCGCCGAGCAGTACATCGCCCAGTTCGGCGAGCTCGCCCGATCGACCAACACGCTCATCCTCCCGGCCAACGCCGCCGACGTGGGCTCCATGATCGCGCTCGCCATGAAGGTGATCACGGGAGCCGACGCGCGGGGCGGCACTCCGCCGCCGCTGCGAACCTGACGGCCGGCGTCGCCCCGCCGAGCGCGCTCTCTGCGGCGAATCGTGCCTCGCGGGGCTCCCGAGGCGTGGCAGCAATGGGCGGCGTGTATTGTGGATATGGCACTCGTGTAATACACTACGGGCATGAAGACCCTGACGGTGCGGTTGCCGGATGCCCTGGTCGCCCAGCTCGACGCGGAATCGCGCGAACGCCACGTGACGAAATCCGATGTCGTTCGTGAGCGGCTGCGGTCGGGGGCCTCGTCCCGGCGCCGCCGGTCCACGGCGTTCGACGCCGTTGCGGATCTCGTCGGGTCGGTCGGCGGTCTTCCACGCGATCTGAGCGCGCGAAAGAAGGCGTATCTGAAATCGATGGGCTATGGCCGCCGCACACGTGCTCGTTGACGCCGGCTTCGTGGTCGCCCTGCTCAGCCGGCGTGACGAGCATCACCACTGGGCCGTCTCGCAGGCCCGCCGTCTCCCGCCGCCGTGGAGCACATGCGAATCAGCGCTGTCGGAGGCCTTCTACCTGCTGGGACCGAAGGGCGCACCGGGGCTCGTGGCGATGCTGCGGCGTCGAGCCCTTGCTGTCGCGTTCGACGCGGACGCCAACCTGGAAGCGGTGCTGCGGCTGATGGAGAAGTACGCCGACCTGCCGGCCGGTCTTGCCGATGCCGGGCTCGTTCGAATGACGGAAATCATGGCCGATCCCGTCGTGCTGACCACGGACGCCGATTTCCGTGTCTATCGGCGGCATGGGCGGCAGACCGTTCCGTGCGTGACGCCGTTCACAGGGTGAGTACGGGGAACGCGTTATGTGCGGTCGACGGCGTCGTCTTCCAGGCCGTCGCGGTAGACGTCGTCCACGGCGAGCCTGGCACCGACCGACACCAGGTCGAGCACCTGTCCGGCCGCGCCTTCGATCGAGCTCCAGCCGCCGTCCGGCCCCCGCCGGTGCAGAACGAGCGAGGGCGTTCGATGCGACACGAGCAGCACCTCTTTGACGCTCGACAGACGCTGATAGTGGGTCACCTTCTCGCCGCGATCGTAGTCCTCCGTCGAAGGGCTCGTCACCTCGATCACCAGGACGGGATTGGTGACCGCGACGGGGTCGTCGGAGGCCCGTAGCGTCTTGCCGCACACGACGGACACATCCGGGTAGGTCGACAGGCCCGTCTCAGGGACGCGAACGCGAAGGTCCGACGAGTACGCGCGGCACCCGAACGGTAACTGCGCACCAACAAGACGAATCACAGTCGCGGCGAGCGCCGCATGGGTCGGCGTCCCGCCGGCCATCGCGTAGATGTCGCCGTCGATGAACTCGTGACGCACCGAGCTGCTCTCCTCGAGCGTGACGTACTCGGCGTAGGAGTACCGATGTCGGCGAATGGGACTGGACACGGCTTCCAGTGTAGTCGATTCGGAGTCGATGCACCCGGGCCCTCCCGGTATTCAGTGCGGTGATCGACGCGTCCGAATTCAGCAGTTCACGAGAGGGTTGTGGAGCGCTCAGGTTCGAAGCTTCTCGCGGAGCGCATTCACGGCCTGCGAGGCCGTCGGAAGGTCCAGCAATGAGCAGAGCAGATCGACGTCGAGGTCGGGGAACAGACGGCTGCGATCCGTGCGCTCGAAGCGGCCCTGCCCCCGCACGTGAATCGCGATTCGCCCGTCCTGCCAGAACCACACCTCCGCGACGCCAATGCGGCGATAGATTTTCAGCTTGTCGATGCCGCCGCTCGTCCACACAACCTCGATCGCAAGGTCGGGCACGTCCCTGGCTTGGTTGCTGCCGATGATGAAGCACTCGTCGGGTTCCACGCCGCTCTGCTTCGTGGCGCTCTTCAACGTCCACCCGCCGTAGGGTGTGAACTCGAGACCGCGGGCCAGCGCCTACTCCGCCACGAGCAGGCCGATGCAGGACTTGACCCGCTCGTGTTCCTTCGAGGGGCTCGTGAGCTCGAGCACTCCTTCCAGATAGGCCATCCGGGGAACGGACGCGTCGCCGCGCAGGGCAAGCTGAGCCTCGTAGTGGGACCACGGCACACCGTCGGTGACGAGGCGCTGGTCAGCGGTCGGCACGTGCTCGCCGGCGGGGACAGGCGTGTGTGTCGCCACGACTCGATCCTAGCATTCTCCGCGGCTCTGAAATCCGGCCGGCATACCCACGTGCCGCCGTCTCGGGGAAGGCCAACCCGGCGAGGCGATCGCCCACGGCATGCTGGCCGCGGCCTACCTCGCGGTCTCGAGAGGCGCTCTCGCTGAACGCGAGCGCCTGTCGCTCGCCCGCCTCATCGCGCGGCTGGGTCCCCTTCCCCCGGTCGCCGGCCTTTCGATCCCCGACGTCATCGAGGCGATGCGGCGCGACACGAAGGTGGTGCACGGACGGCTGCACTTCGTCATCGCCATCGAAATCGGCGCGACGACGACGGTGGATGAGTCACCGAAGAGGAATTACGGGGTGTGCTTCTGCGGCTTGGGCTGAAGAGTCCAGCAAGGGACAGTAGACGCGCCTGCGTAACGGCGCTCGCAACGTAATCACACCCAGGCGAAGGCAACCCCTGCGCAGCTTGAATCAGTCTGTGGCGTCGCCACAACACCAGAGCTCGACCGCACGTGGCGGCGCGCTGGGCAGCGGCGAATCATCATACGACGCCGTGTACTTCAACGCCCCGGCTTCTCCCAAGGACAAGCGTTCGATCAGGGGACCCACACCGCGCGCGAAGGGACGTCCCCACAGCGCGAGTGTGGGAAAACCGGATACAACGAGCAGCTCTGCGCCATCCCATCTCGCGATGCCGGTTCGTATGTACGGCGTCAGGTCGGATCCGTCGTCACGCCTGGCGGGAATGTGCAGGACTCGCACGGCGGCCGGGGGCGCGAATCGCAGCCACATCGTGTCGGGCGACTGCGCAATGTGAACGGCTTTCATCCCTTGCGCACCGGCGACTGTCATCCCCTGCGCACCGGCGATTGCGCTCGTCACTCGAATGTCGCACTTTGTGACGCGTGGATCGCTGACGTAGGTGCCGCGACAATCGGGGTCACCCACGGTGTAAGGTGGTCGATCGCCGCTGCGGTTGACTGGCCCGCTGCGACACTGACTAACAAGACGGCGACGACGAACACGAGCGGGGAGATTCGCATGGGGCTGCACCTCCGTGTGGAGGTGGAATGTACATCGATGATTCGCAAACGCAGCGGCTGATCGCGCGCAAGAAGTGACGTGCCTGACGGCTCTTGACTGGCGTTGTCGGCGGCGCGACGCGGTCCAGGACGAACCACCGTACGATTGTAGCGGGCCGCACGAAGCGACCGAAGACGCGCATGATTGGGGTGAATCGGCGTTCGACTCCGTGGTAACATGTGACCATGCCCAAGAACGAGACAGCGGCACGGCGTTCCGGCGCCGCAGCAGCGAGGCGGCCGATCCACGGTACGGCTGCCAAGATGCGGCGATATCGGCAGCGGCTGCGCGCGGCCGGTCTGCGGCCGCTTCAGATGTGGGTGCCGGACACGACGGTGCCGGGCGTTCGGCGATCGCTGCGCACCCAATCCATCCGCGCGTCGGAGCATCCGTCCAATGAAGACGCTCAGCCGTTTCTCGACGCGGCCTTCCTGGATCAGTTGGACGAATGACGAAGGGAGCCGACGCAGCGCCGATGACGCGCGGCGACATCTGCCTCGTGGCTGTCCCGGGAGACTACGGCAAGCCACGCCCGGCCGTCGTGGTACAAACCGACCTTCTCAATGCGACCCACGCCAGCCTGATCGTGTGCCTGTTGACGAGCCGACTCATGAACGCTCCGGCGTTCCGCCTCGACGTCGATGCAACGACCTCAACGGGGCTCCAGGCGCGCTCCCAGATCATGGTCGACAAGGTCGCGACCGTGCGGCGGGACCGCGTGCGGGAGCGAATCGGCGCCCTCGACGACGGCACTCGCCTTCGACTCGACCGAGCCCTCACCCTGGTGCTCGGCCTCGCCGGCTAGACTTCATGCCCGTTTCCGGAACTGGAAGGAGGACGCTTGACACATCGCATTCTCCTGGTAGACAGCGACCCAATCAGCTCGAGGGCCATGTGCGACGTGTTGCGCAGAGCCCAGTACGAGGTCGCATGCTCGCAGACTGGGCGCTCCGGTTTGACGCTGGCCACCCGATTCGATCCCGACGTGCTGGTCGTCGATCTCAAGCTGCTGGACATGTCCGGCCTGGACCTCCTTCGTCAGGTGCGACGGCAAGACAGCCCGCCGGCCTGCGTCCTCATCACGCGTTTTGGCCACGACGAGGACCGCGCGGAAGCGATGCGCCTCGGCGCCTTCGACTGCATTGAACAGCCGCTGACTCCTGGGCTCCTGCTCGCCGTCGTGCACAGCGCGCAATCGGGCTGCACCGAGACCGACGAGATCGAACAGTCGCACGCGCTCGCGCGATGGGCCGACGCGGTGGTGCGAGGTCTTCGTTCCCCGACGGATATGCCGACGCTCAAAACATGGGGCCGGACCGTCGCGGCCTCGACCGGCACGATTCGAAACTGGTGCTACACGGCACGCGTGCCTGCACGGCACTCGCTCCAGTTCATGCGCGCACTCCGCGCCGTCATCCGCCAGGGGGACGCGCCCATGACGCCGGAAGATCTGCTGGATATCGTCGATCGCCGCACGCTCGCCAAGCTGCTGACCCTGGCCGGGGGGACGCGGACCACGCTGCCGGGGGACGTGGACCAGTTCTTCGAGCGCCAGCGAATCATCACGAACCCCAAGGCCGTCACAGTCGTCCGGGCGGTGCTTGTCCGGAACGAAAGCAACGGCCGGGATCGTCACGCGTCGGGCTGAGGGATCGGTCTGCACGCAGGACTGTGGGCGGGTCTGAAGACCCGCCTCTACTGAAGCACGACCCGAAAGCTGGTCTGAAGACCCGCCTCTACGCCAACACACGCGATCTCCCGGGTAGGACTGGATTAAACCGTCGGCCCAGGGAGACACTTGCCCGACAATGGTGTCGAACCGTGAGATGTCGGCCTGGGGCGAACCAACCGCCAGGGCCGGACGTCCAATACAGCGTTTACCCCCGCCGGAGGGATTGGTGTGCCCAGCAGCCTGACGAAACTGTCGCTCGCCGCGGTCACTGCCTGCGCCGTCCCGATCGTAATGGCGGGCGCACACCTGCTGGCGCAGACCCCTGCGGAGAACCTGGCCTTCGAGGTCGCCTCGGTGAAACCCAACACGTCGGGCGACGGCCGCGTCATGCTCGGCGTGCAGCCGGGTGGACGATTCACGGCCACGAACGTCCCGCTGCGTATGCTGCTCAGGCAGGCATATGACGTACAGGACTTTCAGGTCGTGGGCGGCCCCGACTGGCTCGCCTCGGACCGGTTCGACGTCATTGCCAAAGCTCCTGAGGGGGAGATCACATTTGAGCTGATGCGGCCGATGCTGCGGACGCTGCTGGCGGAGCGGTTCAAGCTCAGGGTCCACAACGAAACCCGGGAGATGCCCGTGTACGACCTCGTCAAGGCCCGGAGCGACGGCACGCTGGGACCGAATCTCACGCCGTCGACGATCGACTGCGCCACCGCCCTGGGCGGGCGCCGGGGTGGCGGACTGCCGTCTGCCCCACCTCAGCC
>Ga0209640_10000561_pt1 | contig 29098 bp, 27 predicted proteins | sample RifCSP10_1_FD_184018 | JGI IMG/M metagenome (GOLD analysis project Ga0209640, IMG submission 184018) | Soil microbial communities from Rifle, Colorado - Rifle CSP2_sed 10_1 (SPAdes) (version 2) | ecosystem: Environmental > Terrestrial > Deep subsurface > Rock core/Sediment | place: Rifle... | reverse complement strand
CCGCCAGGTTTGACACCAGACGCGATCAGCACCACGAACGGATCGCCTTTCTGGCGCGCGCCGACCTGCACCTTCACGTCCTGCAGGCCTGCTCCGCGCAGCAGCTCATCAAGCTCGGTGTCCGCGAACCCGAGGCGTTGATCGCCGAATCGGCCGCGCACCCAGCGCTGATCGTGCTGCCGGAGGTCGAGGACGACCAGGCGCCCGCCGGGGCGCAGAATTCTGACGGCTTCCGACAGCGCATCCTCCGGGTCAGCGGCATGGTGCAGCGCCTGCGAGAGCAGGGCGATGTCCACCGAGGCGTCGCGAAGGGGCAGGCGGGCCAGGTCGCCCTTCTTCCACTGGACGTTGCCGACGCGCCGCCGGTCGGCCAGCGCCTTGGCGCGCTCGAGCACCAGGTCCGAGCGATCGATGCCGAACACCGTGCGGGCCCAGCGCGCCATCTCGAGCGTGAGGTACCCGTCGCCGCAGCCGATATCCGCCACATCGACCGGCGGCAATAGATGCCCGAGTGCCCGGGCCCAGGCCGCCCAGCTGCGGCCCGGCACGAGCTGCCGCACGTCGCCGTGCGTTTCGAAATTCTCCTTCCGCAGCCGCAGCACCTCCTGCAGGCGGGCCTCGTCTTCGCGGACCGTGCGATCGGCAGCCGAGGCGGCAAACTGGGCGTCGAGCAGCGCCCAGAGCGGGCCCTGGCCGTTGGCGCGCCCCTCATCGGAGAGCCGGTAGTAGACGAAGCCCGCCTCGCGCTCCTCGGCGAGGAGGCCCGCTTCCTTCAGCAGGCCGAGGTGACGGGAGACCCCCGATTGGGCCACACCCAGAATCCCCGTCAGCTCGCTGACGTTGAACCGGTCCTGGGCAAGGACGCGCAGGAGCCGCAGCCGCGTGCTGTCCGCGAGAAGCCGAAAGAGGCTGGAGGCACGCTGCATGATATCTATAAATCTACATATATTGATGTGATGTGGTCAACCCGCCGGCGCGGAATTGCCCACCATTTCCCACGGCCGGGCCTGTCCGCGAGACCTCGTGACCTGTGAAGTGTGCACGGCGTGCAAGAAAACAGGACCACCGATGCATAAATCGAGGATCGAATGGGTCGATCGCCCCTTGAAGTTTGCAAATCCTGCACACACTCGAACATAATCGATTCGCACGCATCGCGCCCGCCACAGGGCCCCAGCTATCTCCAATTTCACCGAAAGGACGCCGCCGCCGATGGGATCTGTTGCATTGTCTGAAGCCGCCAAGAGTATTCGCGACTGGTCGGTCAACGGGGCCCGGTCCTCCTCGACCCCCGTGAACGCCGCCGACATCTTTGCCACCCGCGTCTTCAACGACAAGGCGCAGCAGGACCGCCTGCCGAAGCCCGCCTACAGGGCGCTGCGCGCGACGATTACCCGCGGGGAGACGCTCGACGCCGCGACCGCCGACGCGGTGGCCGCCGCCCTGAAAGAGTGGGCCGTCGAGCACGGGGCCACCCATTACACCCACTGGTTCCAGCCGATGACGGGCATCACGGCGGAGAAGCACGACTCGTTTCTCTCGCCGGCGTCCGACGGCACGGCGATCACGGAGTTTCGCGGCAAGGAACTGATCAAGGGCGAGCCGGACGCGTCGAGCTTCCCCTCGGGCGGCATGCGTTCCACCTTCGAGGCCCGCGGCTATACGGCGTGGGATCCGACCAGCCCCCCCTGGCTGCACATGAACGGCAACAGCGTGACGCTCGTGATCCCGACGGCGTTCGTGAGCTGGACGGGAGAGGCGCTCGACAAGAAAACGCCGCTCCTGCGCTCGATGGAAGCCGTCTCGAAGCAGGCCGTCCGCGTGCTCAAGCTCTTTGGATCGACTGCCGAGCGGGTGTTCGCCACCTGCGGCCCCGAGCAGGAGTACTTCCTGATCGATCGCAACTTCTATTTCGCGCGTCCCGACCTGATCAACGCGGGCCGGACGCTCTTCGGCGCCAGGCCGCCGAAGGGACAGGAGATGGAAGATCAGTACTTCGGCTCCATCCCCGAGCGCGTGCTCGGCTGTATGGCGGAGGCGGAGATCGAGCTGTTCAAGATCGGCGTGCCGGTGAAGACGCGCCACAACGAGGTCGCGCCCAGCCAGTACGAGATCGCGCCCATCTTCGAGAACGCCAACGTGGCCGTCGATCACCAGATGATGACGATGGAAGTGCTGAAGCGGGTGGCGCCGAAGTACGGCCTCGCGTGCCTGTTGCACGAGAAGCCGTTCGCCGGCGTCAACGGCTCGGGCAAGCACAACAACTGGTCGCTGTCCGACGAATTCGGCAACAACCTGCTGAGCCCCGGCGACAATCCCCACGACAACATGCAGTTCCTGGTGTTCTGCGCGGCCGTCATTCGCGCGGTCGATCGGTGGCAGGGGCTGCTCCGCGCCAGCATCGCGAGCGCCGGCAACGACCATCGCCTGGGCGCGAACGAGGCGCCGCCGGCCATCCTCTCGATCTTCCTGGGCGACATGCTCACCGACATCTTCGAGCAGATCGAAAAGGGCGCCGCGAAGTCGACCAAGCAGGGCGGCACGCTCGACGTGGGCGTCAGCGTCCTGCCGAAGCTGCCGCGCGATGCCGGCGACCGCAACCGCACGAGCCCGTTTGCCTTCACCGGCAACAAGTTCGAGTTCCGCGCCGTGTCGTCGGGCCAGAACATCTCGTTCCCCAACACTGCCCTGAATGCCGCGATTGCCGACGCGCTCGACTCGGTGGCCACCGAGCTCGAGGCCGCGGACGCGAAGGGGGAGGAGCTGAACAAGGCGGTCGCGAAGCTCCTCACGAAGATCATCAAGGAGCACAAGCGCATCATCTTCAACGGCAACAACTACGCCCCGGCGTGGGAAAAGGAAGCGGGCAGGCGGAAGCTGCTCAACCTGAAGAACACCGTCGACGCGCTGCCGCAGTTGATCACGAAAGAGACGATCAAGCTTCTCGACAAGTACAAGATCCTCAACGAGCGCGAGGTGCACGCGCGCTACGAGGTCTTCCTCGAGAACTACAACAAGACCATCAACGTGGAAGCGAACCTGATGGTCCTGATGGCGAACCGCTACATCCTGCCGGCGGCCCTCGAGTATCAGAAGAACGTCGGGCAGAGCGTGGCGGCGGTGAAGGCGGCCGGCGGCTCGAGCGTGCAGGGCAAGAAGCTGCTCTCCGGCTATACGAAGCTGGTGGATCGGTTCAAGGTGCAGACCGATGCGCTCGCAGCGGTGAGCGAGCACACGAATACGTCCGCCGAAAAGCACGCGAAGTACATGCGCGACAAGGTCGTCCCGGCCATGGCGAAGCTGCGCGAACTGGGCGACGAGATCGAGGTGCTGACGCCGCACGAGATCTGGCCGCTGCCCACCTACCGGGAGATGCTCTTCGTGAAATAGGCAAGGCACAAGATCCAAGTCACAAAGGCTCAAGTCACAACGGGTGGCTTGAGCCTTTTTGCTTGGGACTTGGGATTTGGGATTTCTTGTGACTTGGGCCTTGGGCCTTGGGCCTTGTCCCTTGTCCCTTGATATTTCCCGCAGACGATGGCATCGTCGTCGTCCGGGGGCGCACGCCATGGACAAACTCACCGTTCACGAATATTTCGAGTATCCGGAGACTGTCCGGCCGATGGAGCTGGTTTACGGGTTCGTCCGCGAGCCGGCGATGCCCAACTACCAGCATCAACGGATCGCGACGCGGCTGATCGTGCGCCTTGGCACGCACGTGGAGCAGCAGGGGATTGGAGAGGTCCTCGCACCGATGGATGTGGTGCTCGACGAAGAGGCGGCACTGGTCGTCCAGCCGGATATCGTGTTCATCAGCCGCGATCGTCTCGGAATCATCAGGGAGCGGATCTGGGGAGCGCCAGATCTTGTGGTCGAAATCCTGTCTCCCAGCACCGCCCGGCGGGATCGAACCATCAAGCTCGGATGGTACCGGAAGTACGGCGTCCGCGAGTGCTGGCTGGTCGATGTGCGGAATCACCAGGTGGAAGTCGTCGAGCCGCAATCCACCACGCCCGCACGCATGTTCCGGGGTCCGGAACGGTTGCGGTCAGCGGTACTCCCGGATTGGGACATTCCGGTCGAGCAGATATTCATCTAAATTCCCCCAAAGCCCAGCAGAGCTGGTACCCATCCTGCAATACAGCCCTCCGACCTTGGCTGCCATGCGAGTGGCATGGGGAAACACCGCGTCGCGCCCCGGGATCTACGGCCAGTCGTTCGCAGCGATCCAATTTTTCGTCCGGCGCCTTTCCTGAGCGTGCGCCCCGCGTCGAGTCCAAGGTCACGGGCGAAAGTTTTCGCTAACGGGACGTGTAAAGACTTACGTAAACGGGGACAGGAGTTCGTAATTTACAGGCGCACAGACGCGATGGGCATTCTCGAAAAGCTTCGTCCGCAACCCCGGTGGAAACACACGGACCCCACGGTCCGCGTGGCCGCCGTGTATGAGCTCGGTCCCGATGAATCCGAGGCGCTACACGCGATCGCCAGGGAGGACGCCGAAGCGCGCGTCCGCCGGGCGGCCGTCACGCGCATCGACGAAGCGGACGTCCTCGCCGATATTGCGGCGACGGATCCGGACGAGGAGGTCCGCGCCGAGGCTGTGCGCAGCCTGGCGGGGATCGCGGCTGAAGCCGACGATCCGGCGCAGGCGATCAATGCCGTCCGGCAGCTCCTCGCGCTCGGCCGGACGAAAGAGATAGTCCTCGTGGCGCGCGACAGTTCCAGCGCCGACGTGCGGACGGCGGTGGTCGACCTGCTGGACGACCAGAAATCGCTGGCGGCCATCAGCCGGCATGCCCAGGACAGTTCGACGCGGATGCGGGCCCTGGGCCGCCTGACCGATCCGGAAGAGGTCCTCAACGTGGCGCTCAAAGCGGAACATACCGATTCTGCGGTGGCGGCGCTCGAAGCGGTCAGCGGCGACGAGGCGTTGACCGCGATTGCGCAGCGCGCCCGCAACAAGGTGGCGGTGCGCCGCGCCCGCGCGAAGCTGCGCCTCATGGACGAAGCGACGCAGCCGTCGCCGGCCGAGGCCGACGTGCGGATGAGCGCGGAGGATCGCCGGCGCGCGCTCGACCTGCTGCACCAGGTCGAGGGGCATGTCGCAATGGCGGACCCGGCCGAGGCCGGCCACGCGCTGGCGGCCACCCGCCTGGCCTGGGCGGAGCTGCAGGCCGACGTCGAGATCGACGCCGCGCTGGTGCAGCAGTTCGACGCGGCGACCGAGGCGGTGCGCGAAGCGATCGCGCACCGGCAGGAGGAGCGCGCCGCCGAGCAAGAGCGTGCCCGCGCGGTGGCCCGGGAGCAGGCCGACCGCGTCGCGATCTGCGATGAGATCCTCGCGCTGTCGGGTCCGGCCGCCGCGGATCGTGTGGCCGAACTGAAGGTGCGGTGGGACAACCTCCCGCCGATGCCGTCGGAATACGCCGCCTCGCTCACGCGCCGGTTCCAGGACGCCTGCCGGCTGTTCGAGGACCGGGAGCGGCGCCGGATGCTGGCTGATGCCGCTGCGACGCGTCTCGAGACGCTGGCCACCGAGCTCGAGCAGCTCGCGGCGGTGAACCAGGCGCCGGAGGAGATCATCGCGCGCTGGCGCGGCCTGCGACGCGACGCGGACGTGCTGCGCGAGCACGCGTCGGCAAACCCGGCAGCCGCCGAACGGCTCGAGCGGGCGGTTGCGCGGATCGAGGAGCACGAGCAGGCGCAGGTCCAGGCCCGCGCCAGGCAGGAGCAGGACAACCTGCGCCGGCTCCAGCAGCTGTGCCGACAGGTCGAGACGCTGGCCGCGGCGGAACAGGTCACGCTCAAGGCGGGCGATCGGGCGCTGCGCGACGTCAAGACGGCGCTCGACGATCGGGCCCCGCTCCCCTCCAAGAAGGACCGCCAGGACGTCCAGGCGCGCCTCGAGAAGGCGCGCACGGCGCTCGGTCCCCGCGTGCAGGAGCTGCGCGACGCCGACGAATGGCGACGCTGGGCCAACCTGCAGGTGCAGGAGGAGCTGTGCCGCGAGATGGACGCGCTCAAGGGGGAGCCCGACCTCGACGTCGCGGCCCGCCGCATGCGCGAGCTGCAGGGGCGCTGGAAGCAGGTGGCGCTCGCGCCGCGGGCGCAGGGCGAGGTGATGTGGCGCCGCTTCAAAACGGCGCAGGACGAAGTGTTCGGCCGGACCCACGCGCACTTCGCCGCGCAGAACGAAGAGCGCGCGGCCAACCTGGCGAGGAAGCAGGCGCTCTGCGACCGCGCCGAGGCGCTCTCGACGTCGAGCGACTGGGTGCGTACGGCGATCGAGATCCAGGCGTTGCAAGCCGAATGGAAGACGATCGGCCCGGTCACGCGCGGGCACGAGAAGGCGATCTGGGAGCGGTTCCGCGGGGCCTGCGACCGGTTCTTCACGCGGCGGCAGGAGGACCTGAAGCACCGCAAGGAGCTCTGGGCGGGCAATCTCACGCGCAAGGAAGGGCTCTGCGAGAAGGCCGAAGCGCTCGCCGATTCCACCGACTGGGAGGCGACTGCCGCCGTGATGCGCCAGCTCCAGGCGGAGTGGAAGACGATCGGCCCCGTCCGGAAGTCGAAATCCGACGCGGTGTGGCAGCGCTTCCGTGCCGCCTGCGATCGATTCTTTGACCGCTACAAGCATCGCGACCAGGTGGAGCTCGCCGCCAAGGCGGCCCCGCGCGAGAGCGTCGTGCGCGAGCTCGAGGCGCTCGTGGGGGACAGCGTGGCGGACGGCGTGCTGGACGGCGCCGGCGCGCGCGAGGCGCCCGACGGGTTGTACGAGGTGATCAAGGCCGCGCGGGAGCGGTGGCAGCAGGCGCCGGAGTTGCCGCGGCATATGCAGATGGATCTCACGGCGCGTTACCACCAGGCGCTCGGCCGGCTGGTGGGCGCATGGCCCACCGCCTTCAGCGGCACCGACCTCGATCCCGAGACGACGCGGAAGCGGATGGAAAAGCTCGTGGCGAAGGTCGAGGAATGCCTCAATGGCTCCGGGAGCACGGGCGCCCCGGCGCGGGAGCTGTCGCCGACCGAGCGGCTTGCGCAGCAGCTGCGCGAGCGGCTCGCCACCAATACGATTACCGGCGGACGCAGCGCCGAAAACGAAGAGGCGCGCTGGCGCGCCGCCGAGCAGGACGTGCGGAGCGCGCAGGCCCAGTGGACCCGGCTGGGCCCGGTGCCGGCCGAGATTGCCGGTCCGCTGAACGAGCGCTTCCAGCGCGCGTGCCGGCGGTTCTACGATCAGCGGAAACGAATTTGAGGATCGATGATCGATGATCTGTCAATCGATCATCGATACATCGACGAATCGATGATCGATTGTCACATCATCGATCATCGATATCCCGATCTCGTCCCGCCTCCCGTAATAATCCCCACGCTCAACGCCAGCTGAATGGGACTCGCGCCAGGCGCTCGTGTCGGTCCGTACGAGATCGTGTCCCTGCTCGGCGCGGGCGGCATGGGAGAAGTCTACACAGCGACGGACACGCGCCTGGACCGTACGGTCGCCATCAAGGTCCTCCCCGAGCACGTCGCCACTGATCCTGACCTCAAGCAGCGATTCGAGCGGGAGGCCAAAACCCTCGCCGCCTCAGTCATCCTCACAACGGGATGCCCAGTTCTCCCCCGACGGCAAATGGATGGCCTATCAGTCGAACGAGTCGGGTCGTTACGAGATTTATGTGCAGCCGTTTCCTGGTCCGGGAGGCAAGGAGCCAGTGTCCACGAATGGTGGGGCGCAGGTGCGCTGGCGCCGCGACGGGAAAGAGTTGTTTTACATTGCGCTGGATAGCCGGTTAATGGCGGTTCCGATCCAGCTTGCCGCGGGCGGCCAGGCCATCGAGCCCGGAGCCCCTGTCCCCTTGTTCGCCGCGCGCATCGGTGAAGTGGTGCCACCGCTCGAGAGACAACAGTACATCGTCTCTTCGGACGGCCAGCGGTTCCTGATGAACACCGTCACGGACGACGCCGCACCCATTACGGTCATCTTGAACTGGAAGGCTGGACCCTGAACGATGAGCCTGTCCGCTGGCACCCGCCTCGGCGCGTACCAGAACACCGCCCAGATCGGCGCCGGGGGTAGGGCGAGGTGTATCAGTTGCGCCAACCTTGATCGCCAGGTCGCCATCAAGATCCTGCCCGAGTTATTCGCGCACGAGATCGCAGACATGCCCACGAGCGATCAGACCTCGACCGCAACGTCCGCCAGCATCGTGGTTGTGCTCAATTGGTTCGAGGAATTGAAGCGGTTGGTACCGGTGGACTGACCGCTCGGATCGTTCTTGGCGCGGCAGGACGGTATACTCGGTTCGCGTGGAGAACATCTACTTCGCGCTGACCGAAGCCTTCAACCAGGACGCTCCAACCGTCGCACTCGCCTCGGGTCAGGCGGTCGTCTTCTATCGCATCGCCATCATGAGCAAGGATGGCGACTGGGTGATCCGTGAAGCGCCGGACGCCTGCGAGCGCGTGCTGCGCGAACTGGAGCGCCGAGGTGCACGCTACCGGATTGGGGCGCCACTCGACGTCCGCTGGCTGAAGGGCGGCTGGTCGAGTCACTTCGAGTTCTTCGACGAGAGGCGACGCCGCGTGCGGTGCGACTTCGTGAGCCGCCCCCCGCGCGTCTCGCCTGCCTCGCTCGCCGCTCTGTTTGAGCGCGCGCGAGGTGAAACGCTTGTCGCGGTCGATCCGGAATCCCTGATTCTGATGAAGCAGACGCAGCGCGCGAAGGACTACGCGGTGATCGGCGAGCTGGCGCTGCTCCTGCCTCCGGAACGCGAGATCGAGTTCACGACGGATCCGGATCGCCTCCTGGCCCTCGCGCCGGCCGTCGGCGGGTCGTCCCGGCGTCCGGCGGTGCACGCCGCGCTGAGCACCGGCGGCAGACGCTCGGTGGTCGCCGCGCTCGCGGCGGAAGCCGACGACCTGCAGCTCCGGGATGCAGCCCGACTCACCGTCTACGAGCAGGCTGCAGAACTCTACGTCGGTGAATGTCGTGCACAAGGGTTGGCGAACCTGGCGCTGCGCGAGGCGCACGCGCGTCTCTGCGAGCTCGCGGACCGATGCCTGCCGACCGATATCCCAGGGAGCACGGGCCATGCAGATGTTGAGTGAGGACGACCGGAACCTGAAGACGATGAACGCCGAGGAGCTCGCCCTGGCGTGGGATCTCTGGTTCGATCTCGCCCAGACGACCAACGCCAGCGACCCGCCGTACGCCCACGGCGTGTTCGCCGGGGCCGGTTCATCGCGCGCTGACGGTGATGGCCGGTCACGCCTGACAGGCCTCCGCTCTGGTCCACCGTCTCATGCGCCGACTCCGACGCCTTGACGGGTCGTGTGTGATGTCGGGCTGAACACGTCTCTCCTGACGGCTCGCGATTCTTGCTGTTCAAGCCGGTCGGTGACGCGGACCAGCGCGCGACGAGGGCCAGCCTTGTCGTCGTTCTGAACTGGATGGAAGGACTGAAGCGCCTGGTGCCGGCAGACTGATGTCGAGGAGGAGGCTCGATTACGAGGGCACAGGCGCACCTGAAGGTCCGCCTCTACGACCGGTAATCACATACGGCGCAGGCCTTTACGGCTCGCGATCAACAGGGAAGTCTGTTCACCCCGAGACCTCGTGCGCGCAGCGCGGGCACGAGCCGGGCCGTTGCCTCGACCGCATAGCGCCGATCGGGCTGCGGGTCGAGGTGATGGCCGTCGTGCATGACGACGATGTCGCCGTCGCTGACGCGGCGGGCCAGGCGTTCGGCGAGCGCCGCTCCGTCGCGCGGCTGCCACCAGTGCCAGTCCCACAAGCCCCAGCTCCAGCCGGCCAGCCTGTAGCCGAGGAGATCGAGCGCGCTGTACATCTCGGAGCTGCGCCAGCCGGCGTGCGGGCGGAACAACGCGCACGGGCGCGAACCGGCAAGCTGCTCGATGCGGTCCGCCGCCTCCCGCAACCGGTCAGCGATCTGCTCCGCCGATCCCAGCATGAGCCACCGCTCGCTGGAATGCAGCGCGACGGCGTGTCCCTCCTCGAACATGCGTCGCACGATTGGCGCGGTTTCAGGCGTGAGATGTGCATCGATGAGAAAGAAGGTCGCGGACACGCCCTCTGCCTGCAGGACGTCCAGCAGCAGCGGCGTGGCCGCCGGGTTCGGGCCATCGTCGTACGTGAGATAGACGGCCGGCGCCAGCGGATCCGCGGGCGCATGCCACATCGAATCGCCGCGCCGCAGTCCCTCGAGCACAAATGGAAACGGCGCCGTGTGCGCGAGAAACAGAACGCCGGTGCCGATCGCCGCAACGAGCAGCAGCATGGCCGCGCGCCGCCCTCAATGAGACACGTTCGCCGCTCCCTCTTCCCAGGGGCGGCTTGCATCGACGTTGAGCAGCAGCGCGCGCTCGAGGCCGACCAGGATCAGGTCAGGCAGCACGGCGTCGAACAGGCCTTCACGCTCGAAAAGGCGCGAGAAGCCGCCGGTGCCTATCACGACCACCTGCTCGTTCCGGAAGGCCTGCTCGCGGATCTCGCGCGTCAGGTCTCTGACCATGGCGCGGTTGCCAAAAAACAGCCCCGACTGGATGCACTCGACGGTGGAGCGTCCGATCAGCTCAGCGGGCGGCACGATCTCGACCGTGGGCAGGCGCGCCGTGTTCTTCTCCAGCGCTTCCATGGCGATCCCTATGCCAGGCACGATCAGGCCGCCGAGATAGTCGCGGTTCGCCGTCACGACGTCGAACGTCGTGGCGGTCCCGAAGTCCACGATGATGACGTGACGCCCCGGATACAGGTGCACGGCGCCTATGGCGTTTGCGACGCGGTCGGGGCCTACCTCGATCGGGTTGCGGTACCGGATCTTCAGCCCCGTCTTCGCTCCCGACTGCAGCACAAACGGATCGACGCGGAAGTACTTTCGACAGCAGCTCCGCAGCGAGTAGATCATTTCTGGAACGACGGAGCACAGCGCGATCTGACGGATGGCCGCGGGGTCGCGGCCATTCTCCCGAAGGACCCCGCGCAGGAACAGTCCGAGCTCGTCGGACGAGGTCGGCGGCCGCGACGCCTTGCGGAACCGGACGGTCAACTTCCCGTTCTCGAACACGCCGCCGAAGATGTGCGCGTTCCCGACATCGAGCGCCAGGTTCATTCGGGGCCTCCTATCGGCACGTTGTCGATAAGGCGAACGCCGCCCAGGCGAACGGCCCCCAGTCGCCGGCCGTCGAGGTCTTCGACATAGTCCACGACGAAACCCGACGCGGTCAGTTCGCGGGACGCCTCGCCGGGCGTGGGCGCCGACGACAGGACCCGGTAGAACTGGGAAGCCCGCTGCCTGTCGGCGGGAACGAGGTTGCGGTTCCGCGAGCTGAGGGCCAGGCCGTCCGGTTCTCGAACGGTCGGGCAGGCGACGACCGTGACAGGGAGGAAGAACGCGTCGACCATCTCACGCACGAGACTGAGCTGCTGCCAGTCCTTCTCGCCGAAATACGCCCGGTCGGCCTGCGCCACCTGCAGCAGCTTCATCACGATCGTCAGGACGCCGTCGAAGTGACCTGGCCGGTGACGGCCCTCCAGCGCGGTCGAGAAGGTGCTTTCGGTGATGCGGTAACGGAACCCGTCGCGATAGAAGTCCTCCGCGCGCGGCAGGAGCACGAAGTCGGTCCCTTCGCCGCGGAGCGCCGCCAGGTCGGCGTCCATGGTCCGCGGGTAGCGCGCCAGGTCGGCGGGGTCGTCGAACTGCGTGGGATTCACGAAAATGCTGACCAGCGTCCGATCGTTCTCCGATCGGCTGCGGCGGACGAGCGACAGGTGCCCCTCGTGCAGCGAGCCCATGGTGGGAATGAAGCCGAGCGTGAGCCTCTCCTGGATCTGCACCGACCGCTCGCGCCGCCACGCGGCCGGATCGTCGAAGATCCGCATCACGAGTAGCTCTCTTCGAGTGCGGGAAACCGCGCTTCCTTGACGTCTGCGTCGTAGTGGTCGAGCGCCTCGGTGAGGAGACGCTCCCCGTCGAGGTATTGCCGCACGAAGCGGGGAGCACGGCTCTGGTCCACGCCCCACAGATCGTGCAGCACGAGTACCTGGCCGTCGGTCTCGGGTCCCGCGCCGATGCCGATTGTCGGAATGCTCAGCGCTGACGTGATGCGGGCCCCGACGTCCGCCGGGACGCATTCGAGCACGATCGAGAAGCAGCCCAGATCCTCCAGCCTGTGCGCCTGCCGCAGGAGGTCCACCGCGTCGGCCTCGGTTTTCCCCTGCACCCGGAACCCGCCGAGCCGGTTGACCGATTGTGGAGTCAGACCGATGTGTCCCATGACCGGCACGCCTGAGCCGACGATGTGCCGGATCGCCTCGTCATGGCCGTCGACGCCCTCGAGCTTGACGGCCTGTGCGCCGCTTCGCACGAGAGCGCCCACCGCCCTGACGGCCGCGGGAATGCCCTGGCGGTGCGAGAGAAACGGGAGATCGGCAATCAGGAACTTGCCGGCGCACGCGCGCGCGACCGCGCGCGTGTGCAGCGCCATGAGCGAGACGGTCGCCGCCAGAGTGGTCGGATGCCCGTGCATGACCATGGCCGCCGAATCTCCGACCAGGATGGCGTCGACGCGGGAGCGCGCCACGAGGCGGGCCGACCAGGCGTCGTAGGCGGTGACGATGGAGATGCGCCGCTTCTGGGCTTTGAAGCGGGCAAAGTCGTGGACGGTCGTCATGACGGCGGTACCTGTCGCATGGATCAGGTCCTCCAGGGCTAGTCGAACAGTCGAAACCGGGGTCGCCGTCCAGGGGATCGGCGCCTGTACACATGTTACCGCGGGTCGCGCGCGCCCTACAGCGCCGCCAGGGCGGCGGCCACGATTCCGACAACCGCGCCCACGACTACGTCGATGCCGTAGTGATAACGTCCCGCCGCTGCCCCCGCCGCGATGCCGACCGCGACGATCCCGAATATCACGCCGGCGAGGCGCCACACGGGAAAGACCGCCAGGGCGATCGCCGTCGCCACGGCGACGTGACCGCTTGGAAAGGTATTGAACTGGTGGCTGACCGTACGCAGCACGGACACATTGAATGACGCGACGCCCGGCCGAGGCGCAGGGCCGTCGAGGAACAGGCGCGGCGGGCGGCTGACGAGCCACGGCAGCGTGATATAGCAGGCGAATCCGGACAGGAGCACCGCCACCCAGAACCGCTCGACCTGTTGCGCGGTTCCAAGCGTCCAGACCGTCACGAATGCGAGCGGCACCACGACAAAGCAGGCGATATATGCCAGTTCGAGCACGCCGGCCGCGGACGGTGACAGCGCGCCCACGTGGCGCCGCCACACCTCATCGTGCCTGCGAAGCCACGCTTCAAACCGCGATTCGGCCGGGGCGGTCGTGAGCATTGATGGCAGCCAGTACCCCATCACGAGATAGAGGTGCGGCAGCCAGACTCGTGCATCGTCGGGCAACGTCCGCGACGCGGCAACGATGCAGAGCACGATCGAGCACGATACCGCGGCGGCGCGAAGAACACGACGACGAGGCGCAGGCGCCAGCGTGGCACCGAGCGCCAGAAGCAGGAAATAGACGGTGGCAACCCCTTCGAACCGGAACATCGAGCGTAGGGTACAGCGTCGGAAGGTAGCGCAGCGCCGCCATGACGAGCGCCGCATTCGCTGGCGTCGGGTTGATCCAGATGTCGAGGTCGCCGGTGGCACGCGGCGTACCGTGGGCGGCCAGCGCGTGGGCGCCGACCACGAGGAATTCAGCGCCCGCGTCGGATAACGCGGACAACATCTCGGCGAAGTCGCGATTCACGGAACGCTGGATCCTTGAATTGCCATGCCTGGACGGTGAGGCGCCAGACGAGCGCGACCCGTTCGGCAGGACTCATTCGGGAGGTCGCCTGGTCCCGGCCTTCGTCAGCCAGAGATGTCTTACGGACAGGATAATGTGATCGATCCTGCACGCCGCAGCATAGCGCGAACAAGTCAACGATACGGAGCCGCGGTGCCTCGGTGTCTCGGTGGCCCGTGGAAGTGAATGTCTACCCTTCGAGGTAGGTATAGCCGTGCAGCCCGTCTTCGTAGAAGCGGAGGAGCCGCCCGGCGCCCTCGTAGTCGACGCGCCCCGCGCGCACGGCGGTCTCCACGTCGGTCCGCAGTTTTCCGAGCAGCATCTCCGGGTCGAACTCCACGTAATCCAGCACCTCGCGCACGGTGTCGCCCTTGATCAGCGTGTCGAGGCGCGCCTCGCCGTTCGGGTCGAGACTGACGTGGACGGCGTGCGTGTCGCCGAACAGGTTGTGCAGGTCGCCGAGGATTTCCTGGTACGCCCCGACGAGGAAGACGCCCAGGTAGTACGACTCGCCGTTCACCGTGTGGAGCGGCAGCGTCTTCTTGACGTCGCGCCGGTCGACGAAGCGATCCAGCTTGCCGTCCGAGTCGCACGTGATGTCGCCGAGCACCGCGTACTTGGTGGGCTTTTCACCCAGGCGGTGGATCGGCATCACGGGGAAGAGCTGCTTGATCGCCCAGCTGTCGGGAATCGACTGGAACAGCGAGAAGTTGCAGAAGTAGGTGTCCGACATCTGCTCGTCGAGGTTCTGCAGGTCCTCGGGCACCTCGGTCATCGTCTGGACGATCTTCTGGAGCTTTGCGCAGATCGCCCAGAACAGGTTTTCGGCCATGCTGCGCTGCTCGAGCGGCAGGTAGCCGCCCGTGAACAGGCTGAGCGCCATGTCGAGCGCCTGCTGGGCGTCGTGGAACGCCTCGAGGGCATTGCGGGCCGTGACGTTGTTATACGTCTCGACCAGGTCGACGAGCGGCTGCTCCCACTCCGGGTTGGCGGTGGCCGGCACCTTCTCGTCGCCGAAGCCGGACACGCCGAGCACGTTGAACACGAGCACGCTGTGGTAGGCCACGACGGCGCGGCCGCTCTCCGAGATGATTGTGGGGTGCGCCACGCCCGCTTCGTCGCACACCGTCTGGATGTGATAGACGACGTCGTTGGCGTATTCCTCGAGCGTGTAGTTCATGCTCGATTCGAAGTTGGTCTGGGAGCCGTCGTAATCGACGCCGAGCCCGCCGCCCACGTCGAGGTACTGCAACCCTGCCCCGAGCCGCGCGAGCTCCGTGTACACCCGGGCCGCCTCGTTGAGCGCCCCCTTGACGATCCGGATGTTCGTGATCTGGCTGCCGAGGTGGAAGTGGAGCAGCTTGAGGCAGTCCTGCATGCCGCGCGACTTCAGCTCCTCGAGCACGCGCATGATCTCGGTGACCGTCAGGCCGAACTTCGACCGGAAGCCGCCCGACGACTGCCATCGTCCGCTGCCGCGCGCGGCCAGCTTGACCCGTACGCCGATCTGCGGCCGGACGCCCAGCTTTTCAGCGGCCTCCAGGATCAGGCCGAGCTCCGTGTATCTCTCGACAACCGGGATGATGTTCCGGCCGATTTTGAGCCCGAGCATCGCCGTTTCGATGAACTCGGCGTCCTTGAACCCGTTGCAGATGATCGGCGTGTCGTTGTCGGCCAGCGCCACGACGGCGAGCAGCTCCGGCTTCGAGCCCGCCTCGAGACCGAACCGGTACGGCTTGCCGAAGTCGAGGACCTCCTCGACGACCTGCCGCTGCTGGTTGACCTTGATCGGGTAGACGCAGCTGTAGCCGCCCTGGTACTGGTTCTGGGCGATGGCGCCCTGGAAGGCGGCGTGAATCTCGCCGAGGCGATGCCGGAGGATGTCGGTGAACCGGACGAGCACCGGCAGGCTGATGCCGCGGAGCTGCAGGCGGTCGACCAGCTCCTTCAGATCGATCGAGCGGGCTGGATCCTTGGTCGGGTGGACCTGGACGTGGCCGTCCTGGTTGATGGAGAAGTAGCCGTGCCCCCAGCGGGCCACCTCGTACAGCTCGCTGGCGTCGTGGACGCTCCATGCGCGGGTGGAAGACGTGCTCGCCGCCGCGGCGGCGGCCGCCGGCGCGTGGCGCCCGTTGGTCAGCGTGCTCATGTGCGATTCATGATAAACGCATTTCTGTATATCGGATCGTCATGATCGCGACATGAGACGGATAAAATGAAGGGTCCCGATGCCCGACCGGATCCCTGCCATCAAGCTCCTGCTCCTGCCGAAGGACACCAACGCCTTCGGCACCATCTTCGGCGGCGTGATCCTCTCCAACATCGACCTGGCGTCGGCGGTGGAGGCGCGGAAGACGGCGCCGCATCGCTACGTGACCCGCGCCATGCACGAGGTCGAGTTCCACGAGCCGGTCTACCTCGGCGACATCGTCAGCTTTTACACGGAAACGATAAAAGTCGGTCGGACCTCGATCACCGTGCGGGTGTCGGTGGAGGCCGAGCGCTGGGGCTCGATCCAGGAGCCGTCGCGGGCCGGCCACGGGGAGCGGGTCAAGGTGACCGAGGCGGTCGTCGTGCTGGTGGCGGTCAACGACCAGGGGAAAGCCGTGCCCATCCGGCCGGAGCCGATGCAGGCCTAAGGCACACGTCCTCACGTGGCCGGCGGCTTCCAGCGGGTGACGAGGCGTGATCCGAGAATACGCCGGTCGCTCGTCAGCAACGGTAAGTCCATGGAGCGGCATGTGGCCACGATGATCCGATCGGCTGGATCGCGGTGGAATGTCGAGGGCAACATGGCAACCGCCGCCGCGATCGACGGACTGATGGGCAGCAGTCGGATCGTCCGCGGGTGGGCTGCGGCTTCAAGCCATTCGGCCAGCGGAAGCGTAAGGGATATGCGGCCACGTTCGACGAGGGTGGCGACTTCCCAGAGACTGATGTCGCTCAGATATGGGCGATTATCGGCGGGAAGTCCGTCAAGGGCCGCCGACATCGCCGCGGCCAGCTCCTTGTGTCGACCGATCCACCAGACCCACGCATGGGTGTCCAGGACCGGCGCCGACGTCACTTCAGCGCCTCGATCTCGCTTTCTTCGACGGCAGGCTCGAATGGATCCTCGTACCGGGTCACGGTTCCGCGGAGCCGCAGCCATGGCCGGTCATCCTCGTCACCGGCAGGGACCAGCCGCGCGACAATCCGGCCACGCTTCGTGATCGTGATCGGTTCCCCGCGCTCGCGGACGCGGTCGATCAAGGACAGGCACCGGGCCTTGAACTCTGCTGCGGGAATAGTCGGCTCACCCATGTGACCAGTTTATCTGACCAGTCATGATCGATTCAAGGCACGGTGTGCCCGTGAGGGACTGCGTCAACATGCCGATATCAGCCCAGGCTTATCGGCCGGCGCGCTGCAGCTCCGCAAACCAGTTCACCACGAGGTGGAGTTCTGTGGCCGGCGGCTGTGCTTCACTCCGAAGCATCAGGAAACGGCCGTCAGGACTGACGTCATAGTTGGCTTCGCCCCACCCGAGGGTGGCGTACCGCCCCTCGAAGAGGGCACGTGGTGCGGCGGCCTTGAAGGCCGGCCCGGATTCGACCGCGACGGCCATCATCTTGTCGCCCTCGCGGTAGAACAACTCGCGCCCGCTGCGCGCCCACACGGGTTCGGTCCCCCCGTCCGTCGACACCTGCGACCGTCCGCCCGGGCCAGGAAACGCCTGGACGTACACTTCGGGCCGTCCGGATTGGTTCGATGTGTAGGCGACCCAGCGCGCATCAGTAGAAAGACGTAGATTTCCCTCGTTGAACGTCGTCTCCAGATAGAGCGTGTCGGATCCTTTTTCACCCACGGTCACCGTGCGGAGATCCGATCCGTTCGGCGTACTCGCGTCCGTGAGCAGCGTACTCCCATCGGCCCACCCGCCGAGGTGTCGGTGTGAATCGGTTACGAAGAGTTCCTCCTCGGAACCGCTCCCGTCAGCGGACTTCTGCCTCACGCGCGACCGATCCGCACGGGTCGAGCTGTACGTGACGCGTCTCCCGTCCGGAGTCCACACGGCCGAATGGTCTTCGCCATCTTCGTGGGTGATTCGCGTCAACGTGCCGCGTCCTATGTCGACCACCCAGACATCCGCATCGCCTTCCCTGATAGTCACGGCGATCCGTTCGCCATCGGGAGCGATGCGGGGGTTCTCGAAACCACGCACCGCGACCGATACCGGTTGTTCGCGGCCCCGCCGGTCGACCCACACCAACGACCGGCGCACATCCTCCACACCTCCCGGCAAGTACACGAGCGTGCCACCTGTCGAAACGGCGTATTGGGCCGTGCCGGCCAGACCGAACGTGCTCACGCCCTGAAGCACGACACGCGGGTCACCCACGGTGACGCGACGAGCGGCATCGAACGGGACGGCGAAGAGCGAGCCGGCACGCGCAAAGAGGATGTGGCCCGTCGACGCGTATCGGGGGTTGGTGCCTCCCTCGAATAGGACGCGGTGCTCGGCCGCGTCCAGCGACTGGATGGCCACGCGCCCAGCGTCCCAGTTGAACCCCGACCCTGCGGCGAACACGACGTCGCGAGTGCCGGGCACGAAGGCCGGCCAGCGATGGGCAGTCTCTCCCTCCGCCAAGGTTGTGAAAGGCTGAGGCGGCCCTCCGGTCACCGACACACGCGATAGCCCGCCTTGCAGCACCCCGGCAAATACGATCGTGCCGTCGTCGCTCCAGGCACCCCCGAAACCGAAGGCGGCATCGCAGATCGTGAGGGGCGCCCCGCCCTCGACGGGCACCCTTTTCAGCTTGCCATCCGCAAAAAATGCGACCCACTGTCCGTCCGGCGAGAAAAACGGACTCCCGCCCGCGGCCCCATCGATCGGCACGACGTCCCGGCCATCGAGAGACCGCATATACAGCTGCATGCGATTACCGGCGCGTCCGGTGTAGACCACGTGCGTCCCCTGCGGGGAGATCGCCATGGCCGCAGCGCTCGACCCGGACCCACCGATGGCCGGTGCGATCGCCGTCAACGGGGAGGCGGTTGCCGGCAGCGCGATCGAGGCGTGAAGGACTCCGACGGGCTGTGCGAGCGGCTGGCGCATCGTCCACCACGTCGCGAGACTCCCGGCGAGGGCGCTGACGAGGAGCAGCGCGCCCACGAGAACCTTCTGCCTGCGAGACATCCTGGTGCCGCCGGCCAACACCTGGAGCGACGCATCTTCGACCGGCTCATCGAGCTCCGCTTTCGCGTCACCAATGTCGCGCAAGCGGGAGCGAGGGTCCTTCTGCAAACAACGGCCGAGTAGCTTCCGTACAGCCCTCGGCGTCGCAGCCGGCAAGGCGTTGAAGTCGGGATCGCGCTGGAGGACCCGACTCAGCACGTCAGTCACATCGTCGCCGTCGAACGCGTGCTTGCCGGTCAGCATCTCGTAGAGCACACAGCCGAAGGCCCAGATGTCCGTGCGCTTGTCGACCGGTTTACCGCGCGCTTGTTCGGGACTCATGTAGGCCGCCGTGCCGAGGATGACGCCGAGCCGCGTCGCGGCGACGCTCAGAGTCGGTGACTGCGAGATGTTTGCGGCCGCGACATCGCCTTCGAGCGCCTTGGCCAGGCCGAAGTCGAGCACCTTCACGGTCCTGTCGTCGCGCACCTTGATGTTGGCGGGTTTCAGATCGCGGTGGACGATCCCGCGCTCGTGTGCGGCCTCGAGCGCATCGGCAATCTGCTTTGCAATCGGCAGCGCCTCATCAAGCGGCATCGGCCCCTGCGCGATGCGGTCGGCGAGTGTGGGTCCCTCCACGAGCTCGAGCACGAGCGCCTGCAGACCCTCCGTCCCTTCGAACCCATAGATAGCGGCAATGTTGGGGTGATTGAGCGAGGCCAGTACCTGCGCTTCGCGCTTGAAGCGCGCGAGGCGATCCGGGTCGAGGGCAAAGAGCTCGGGGAGGACTTTCAGCGCGACGTCACGATTGAGCGTCGTGTCACGCGCGCGATAGACTTCCCCCATCCCGCCGGCGCCGATCTGGGCGGTCACTTCATAGGCGCCGAAGCGGGTGCCAGGAGTGAGCGCCATCGCTGCCGCATTCTACGTGATTGCACCGATCAGCGCGGTCGGATTCGGTTGCCTCGCTGCTATACGCTGACGCGCCGGCGCGCCTCCTGCGCGTCTTCAATCGTCCGGAATCTGAACACCCCGCGAGGGTAGGTGCGCGGTGCAATCGCCCAGTATCGCGCGCAGTGCCGCAGGAACCGCTCGAAGGGCTGCTCGTCCGGCGCCAATACGGGCGCCGCGTTCATCTCCTCAATCGACCTGAACTTCTGGACCGGCACCGGCTAGCCCTCCTCGTCGAGATTGAAGCGCTGGCGCAGCGCGGCGGCATCCTGCTGATCGATCGGCCGTACGGTGCGGCGCTTCAGTCGATACAGGGCCAGCGGCGTCGCCACACGCACGCGGATGCCCTGCACGTCCTTGACCTCGGCCTCCACGGTCTCGAAGCGTGCCGCCTCGCCCAGACGCGTCATGACGTCGAAGTAGAGGTCGCCGCTCGGCGGGTAGTACCGGACGGACGGGTACTCGCCCAGGAGATCCTCGGCACGGATGTCATCGATGTGCGGGTCACCCGCGTAGGCGGCTCGGAGGGCCGTCCGGAGTCGCTCCACGTTCTCGGGCGTGGCACGGACGAACAGATCGATATCTTCGGTGGCGCGAACCACGCCGTGAAACGCCATGGCCGTGGCCCCGATCAACACGTACTCGAGACCCGCAACATCGAACGCGCGCAGCACGCGGAGGATCTCGTCCCGGTCCATGCCACTAGCCTATCGCAGCAGACACACCGCGCCGCCCTGCCGTCGATGGAGGGAAGGGCCGAATGAAGGGCTCCTCGGCGCAACGGTGACGGGGCCAGGCGCTTCAGCTCCTCGAACCCCCCAAACATATCCGCCTCGATCTGAGGCCAGGCCTTGACGATACGCCCCGTGCGACCGGCGTTAGACCTCGAACCGTTCCCACTGGGACCGGACCTTCTCCATCAATTCTTTGAACCGCGTTTCCTGGCGAATGTTCTTCAGGAAGGGATCATGCTGCGAAAGAAAGGGGTAATTGCGCTCTCGCTAATCCCTGGCCGACCTGCATGGCCATGTCGAGCGCCTCATCAAGCACCAGTGGGCCGCGCTCGATCTTCTGCTTGAGCGTCTCGCCGTCGTAGTAGGCCATCACCAGATAGAGCTGGCCGTCGGGCGTCTCGTCGATCTCGTGGATGGTGCAGATATTGGGATGGTCGAGTGCGGATGCGGCCTTGGCCTCCAGCAGAAACCGCTGTTTGGCCATGCCGTCGCGCGTCGCGTCCGGTGGGAGCATCTTGATGGCCACCAGGCGGTCAAGGCGCGGATCGCGAGCCTTGTGCACCACGCCCATGCCGCCGGCGCCAAGCAGGGCGGTGACTTCGTACGGGCCGATGCGACTGCCGGGGGCGAGGGCCATCAGTTGACCGGCGCAAGTCGCCTGAGCTCGTCGAACCAATTCAGTACCACGCTGACTGCGATGGGCGGAGCGGCAGGATCCCGCTCGACCAGGATGAAGCTGCGTGAGTCACTGCCCGCGTCAAAGAGCCACGCGCGCCCCGGCCGTTCGAGCACGACCACCGGCTTGTCGGCGGTGAACCGGGGGGACGTGCGCACAGTTACCGACATGAGGTGATTGAGATCCCGGTAGAACAGCTCGCGTCCGTCCCGCGACCAGGCGGGCTCGGTGCCGCCCTCGGCGGAGATCGGCCATCGTTCACCAGGCTCGGGAAGGCCCTGCACGTAGATTTCCGTCCGGCCCGACTCGTCCGACTGATACGCGAGCCAGCGGCCATCCGGTGACACCGCACCGTTGTCTTCCGAAAACGGCGATTCCACGAGCACCTGTGGCTCCGCCTTGCCCTCAAGCGCCACGCGCCACAAATCGCGCCCCGTTTCGGGGTGATTAATGCGAAAGATGAGGAACGTCCCATCGGGCGACACCGACGTCGGGATGCTGTCGTGCGGGCCTCCCACCAACAGTTCGCCATTCCCGGCGGTGTTGACTGCTTTCGAGTACACCTTGTAGATCCGCTCCTCGACCGAAAAGATCAGCCGCTTCCCGTCCGGCGTCCAGATCGCGTTGAACTCATCGGCAGGGCCCGAGGTGGCCCGGCTGAACGCACCCCGCTCGAGGTCGTAGCTCCAGACATCCCTGCCGCTGCCTGTCCGGATCGTGATCGCGAGCCGCTGCGCATCGGGCGACAGCTTGACGGACTCATACGCCTGCTGCGCCGTCGCCACCGGCCGAACAGCGCCACTCCGCTCGATGGATACGATCCGATCGTGACGAAGCTCCGAGGCGCGAATGTACGCGAGATCGCCCCGGTCCGACGTGGTGAAGTACGCGCTCGCATTGGAGATGGACACCTCCAGGTCGTCGATGACGGGGACCGCGCGGCCGGCCAATTCACGACGCTGCAGATCGAACGGAACGGCCATCAAGGAGCCGGCGCGGGCGTAGAGAATGTGGCCTGTCGCTACGTACCTGGCGGATATGCCACCGTCGATGAGAATCCTGCGTTCACGCGTGCGCAGCGAGTACAGCGAAATTCGCGAGCGCTCGAACGGGGAAACGTAGGCGGTAAACAGGATCGTGTCGCCGTCGGGAAGAAGCTGAGGCCACCAGTGACCGAGCTCGCCCGCCTTCGTGTCCGGATCGGTCAGCTTTTCGGGTGTCCCACCGCTCGACGGGACACGCCACAAGCCTTGCGCGTAGCTCGGGGTGTAGATGAGCGTGTCATCCGGTCCCGCCGCGGCGCCGAAATCCGCCGGGTCCGCGACCACCTGCGGAGTGCCCCCCTTGGCCCCCACTTTCTTGAGTTTTCGATCTGCGATGAAGTACAGCCACTGGCCATCGGGCGAAAACGAGGCCGAATCCGCGCGCTCGGTGCCGGGAATCGGCACGATGTCGAATTGTGCGAGAGACCGTGCGTAGAGCTGCGGCGGAGAATCGTCGCTACTGATCCTGAGGAGGAGCGTCGAACCATCGGGTGACAGGACCATGGGGTTCGCTAAGATCGACGTGTTATTCGGACCGACAACGCTGAGCTCGGCGCCGCGCGGCAGCGAAATCCCGAACCGCTGCAATCCGGGAGTGGGAGCGCTCTCGGCGCCAACCATCAGCCATGTGAGTCCAGCGGTGACGAGCAGCAGCGCCGCAACGAGGGTCCCCACCAGAGCTTTCTGTTTGCCGGACGTTCTTATGCTGCCTGCGGACACCGTTTCCGAACCCTCATCGATCGGCTCATCGAGTTCGGCTTTCGCATCGCCGACGTCACGCAGGCGGAAGCGGTGGTCCTTCTGGAGGCAGCGGCGGAGCAGCCGCCGGACCGCCCGCGGCGTCGTGGCTGGCAAGCCGGTGAAGTCGGGATCCCGCTGGAGGACCCGGCTCAGCACGTCCGTCACATCGTCGCCGTCGAACGCGCGCGTGCCGGTCAGCATCTCGGAGAGCACACAGCCGAAGGCCCAGATGTCCGTGCGCTTGTCGACCGGCCTGCCGCGCGCCTGTTCGGGACTCATGTAGGCCGCCGTGCCGAGGATGACGCCGAGCCGTGTCGCGCCGACGCTCAAGGTCGGCGACTGCGAGACGTTCGCGGCCACGACATCGCCTTCGAGCGCCTTGGCCAGGCCGAAGTCGAGCACCTTCACGGTCCCGTCGTCGCGCACCTTGATGTTGGCGGGCTTCAGATCGCGGTGGATGATGCCGTGCTCATGCGCCGCCTCCAGCGCATCGGCGATCTGCTTCGCAATCGGCAGGGCCTCGGCAAGCGGGATCGGTCCCTGTGCGATGCGGTCCGCGAGCGTCGGTCCCTCGACCAGTTCGAGCACGAGCGCCTGCGCCCCAGCCGTCCCTTCGAACCCGTAGATGGCCGCGATGTTGGGATGGTTCAGCGAGGCCAGCACCTGCGCTTCGCGCTTGAACCGCGCAAGGCGATCCGGGTCGAGGGCAAAGAGCTCGGGGAGGACTTTCAGCGCGACGTCACGATTGAGCGTCGTGTCGCGAGCCCGATAGACCTCGCCCATCCCGCCCGCGCCAAGGGTGGAAACGATTTCATAGGTGCCGAGGCGACGGCCAGGTGTGAGTGCCACGTTCGTTGTGAGCGGACGCCGGGATTATACGTGGCGCCGGCGCCACGGCTACTCCTGGCCTTCTGTCCTGGCCTTTCGAGCCGCCAGCGCGGCTTCGAGGATCGGAATCTGGGCCGAGTCCTTCGGGCGCTTCGCCGCCCGCTTGCTGACGATGACCCGTTCGAGGGGGAGGACTTTGACTCGAACGCCGTCGAGCTCGTACTCGCGTGCGCCTGCGTATTCCCGCTCGAACGATTCGAGCCCATCGGCTGTCAGCACCAGGTCGACGCGATCGAGTCCCTCACCGCCGAGGGCGGGTGGCTGCAACCCGAAGCCGGCCGTGTACAGCCCGCCGGCGCGGCGCGCCGCTTCGCGAAGCCGGTCCTCGTCAATACGCCCGAACCAGAGATCCAAATCCTGAGTGGTCGCGGGCGCGCCTTCGAGGAGCGCGGCCCCCATGCCCACAATGAGGTAGCGGACACCGAGATCGTTGAGGGCCTCCAGTAAGGCGCGCTCAGCCGTGGTGAGGGCGACGTCGAACACGGGTCAGGCCGCGGCGGAGGCGTTCGGCAGGCGCGAGCTCGAGCGCGCGAAGGGCGTGGTACACATCGCCGGGGTCCAGGCCCGGATTCGCGGCCGCGATGGCGTGGGCCTCGCACCACAGCGCCTCGCTGTGGCGCACCCAGGCTTGCTCGCCCTCGGTCAGGCTCGAGATATTCGACCCACCCGTGCTCATAGCCGATCATGATGCCACACCCACCCTGTCGCGATGACGCCAGTACGAATCGCGCTCGGATTTCGTGCGGGTCGAGCGTGGGGCGAGGATAAAGTCATCGCGCCTCGTTCTCCGGCCTGAAGCGCCAGAGACTTGCTTGCGCGCGCGATGCCACCGTGACCAGACGGCCATCGTTCGCCCAGCCGGGCGATGGCATATCGGCTTGGTCGCCGCCGGGGATCCGCTCGACACGACCTGTGGCGGGATCGAAGATCGCGGCGGGCCAGAACCACGAATCGATCGGCGCCACCCTCACCGCAATGCGGCCGTCTGTACCGATCGCGTTGCCACTAAGGGCCGTTGGTGACAGGCGAAGATCGCTCGGCAGCGGCACGATCTGTTCCGAACCGCCTGAGATCGGCACGCGAATCAGCCGCTTTCCGGCCGGTTCATTCAGCATGATCAACAGGTCCCGCCTGCGCGGATCGACGGCAACGCCGTTCCCTCCCCGGATCTTCCGTGGCTCGCCATCGCCGGCTGGCACCGACCACACGGTCCCCGAGTCCACATAGAAAATGGTTGTGCCGTCGGGCGATCCAGCCATCCCCTGGATGGCACCGGCGTCGACACGCGTCAGACGACGGGTGATCCGGCCGTCAGCCACCGAAGCGAGCGCAAGTGTGCGAGCGGGAACAGTCCCGGCAACAAAAACGAACTCGTCCTCGCCGACCATGGCGAGCGGGCCGGTTGTCTCCTCGTCGGTGGCAACGAAGGGAACCGGATCCTTGCCGGGCGCCATCACCATGACCTGATCGCGCCCCACGATTCGTCCCGTCAGCAGCACGCGGCCATCGGGCAGCGGCAACGTTGAGGGCTCAGTGCCGGAGACATTCGGAAGTGGGATCCGCTCGAGAGCTCCGGACGCCGGAGAGAATCGCAACAGATCCGCCGGCTGGTCGATCTGATCCACGTACAGGCTCCCGTCGGGACCAATGTCGAGAAACAGCGGCAGCTCGGTCAGCGTGACGATCTGGCGTACCTGCTCAGATCCGTCGCGCGGCACGGCGACAATGCGATGGAGGTTGCCGGATGGAAGATCGAAAAGGACCGATCCGCCATCCTGAGTGACGGTGAGGGGAAACGACCATGAGGGAGGCGAGATAGATACCGTCGGGACGATGCGACGCACGCGGCCGGAAGTGAGATCTATGACATGCAGATGGTCGGCGGTCTGCGTGCCTTCCAGTGGTCTTCCGAAAAAGACCGCTTCACGCCCATCCGGAAACACCCGTACCGCCGGGAAAAGCGGGCTTGCAGATGGCAACGCCGGGAGCGCTTCCAGCCGACCTGTTTCGGGCCAGAAGCGGTGGAGTTGCCACACGTGGTCCGCATTGATCCGCGTGACCAGCAGGCTGCCATCCGGAAGCTGCTCAGGTCCCATCGCATCTTCCAGCACGATCCGTTCTTCACCACCCAGCACGGGCACGGTGAAGATTCCGCCCGGCCCATCCAGGATACGATCGAAAAAGAGTTCTGTTCCGTCCCGCGACCAGCTGATCGTGGCAATAGCACCTCGGCTTCGGTCCCGCGTGAGGATCGTCCAGTTGCCGGACTGCGGCTTCATCACCGCCACTTGGGTTTGTCCGTCTGCCATGGCCTGGAACGCCAGCGTCTGACCGTCTGGCGAGGCACGCGGTCCCATGGCGACCGTCGATCCGCCGAGGCGCTCGCCGCGCCATTGTGCCGGCGTCGCGTCGCGCACCTCATTCCACCGCGTGCCTGCGACAAACATCGTAGAGGCAAGGACCAATACACTGACGCCCGTCCACGCGAGCCGTGCGCGGCTTCGCTTCAACTTCACCGGCGCAGACGAGGATGGCTGCGCGCTATGCCCGGCGATCCATCTCAGCTCGCGCATCACGTCGCTCGCGGTCTGCCATCGCTCGTCTGGGTCCTTGGCCAGACATCTCTGAACAAGGTGGTCGAGCGGCGGTGGTGCGAGCGGTTGGCTTGCGGAGAGGGGACGTGGATCCGCTGACATGATCGCCGAGATGAGGCTCGCCTGGCTCGTGCCCTCGAACGCCCGTTTCCCGGTCAGCATCTCGTAGAGCAGCGCACCAAACGCAAAGATGTCGGTTCGTGCGTCAGCGTCTTTGCCTTCGAGCTGTTCCGGCGCCATGTATTGCAGCGTCCCGAGGATCGTGCCGTGACCTGTCAGCGGGGCCGTCACCGTGGCGGCCATGCTCGGGCCGGCCACGGCTCCTGCCGGTTGCAGTTTCGCGAGCCCGAAGTCGAGCAGCTTCGCGATCGGCGGACCCGACCGCCCGCCGCTGCGCGTGAGCATGATGTTGCCCGGCTTCAGATCGCGGTGGACGATCCCTCTGCGGTGGGCCTTGTCGAGGGCGTCGGCGATTTCGATGGCGTAGCGCAGCGCCTGCTCGAGCGGCAGCGGTCCTTTCACGAGCCGGTCGGCCAGCGTCTCGCCGTCCAGGTACTCCATCACCAGGAAGTCGATTCCGTCGTGCTGCCCGACGTCAAACACGGGACAGATGTGCGGATGGCTGAGCGCGGCGAGCGTCCTGGCCTCGCGCTCGAACCGCTGCTTCAGAGTGGGATCGCTCGCGACGTACGACGGGAGGACTTTGACCGCGACCGTGCGATCCAGCCGCGAGTCGCGCGCGCGATAGACTTCGCCCATCCCGCCCGCGCCGAGTGCGGATTGGATTTCATACGGCCCGAGGCGGGTGCCAGGCGTGAGCGCCACGTCAGTCTTGGCCGGCACGAGGCGCTTCAGCTCCTCGAACCAGAATGTCCTGGAGTGCGGGGCGATTATATGCGGAAGCTCGTGTCGTGACGCGAACCCTCAGCGCGATCAACGCCCCTGCCGCTGTCCGCCAATCCGACGATCGTCGCGCGTGGGGACTTGACCGGAGCCCGACGCGGTGGGATAATCCCACCGTGATTGTGACGCTTGATTCCAAGCGGCGGCTGACCGTGCCGGCCGGCGTCATGCCGGCCAAGCCCGGCGACCACTTCCTCGTGGACTTCGACGCCGAGGACGACGCGCTGGTGTACCGCCGGGTCGCGTCGGAGACCGACTGGCTGGAAGTCCTCAAGGCATGTCCGGTCCCGATGCAGGATCTGCCGCGGCGCCGGCGGGAATACTTCCGCTCCAAGCTATGAGCTGGCTGCTGGACGCGGATGTCTTGAGCCAGCCCGCCAAGCGTCGAGGCGACGCGCGCGTGGTCGCCTGGCTCGAGGCCGAAAAGGATTCCTGTTACACGAGCGCGGTCGTCCTGGCTCAACTGGCGTACTGGGTGCGCAGCAAGGAGGGCAGACAACGACAGGCGCTCCAGGCCTGGCTCATCCGGCTCATGGCGGCAATGCGCGGGCGGATTCTCAGTTTCAACGCGTCGGTCGCGCACGTGTGGGCCGACCAGCAACGGGAGTTGGAGCGTCGTGGCGTACGCATGCCGATTGAAGACAGCTACATCGCCGCGACCGCCCGGCGATACCACCTCACCATCGTGACCGGCAACGAGACGCACTTTCGCCGACCCGGCGTGAACGTGTTCAATCCTTTCACGGAGCTGCCGTCGCAAGACTGAGCCGACCGAGCTCGCGAGATCGCCGGCGCGCACCGGTCACTCGTGTCCTGCTCCAACCAGCCGATCCAATTCATCGGACCAGCTCAGAATCACGTTGAGCTGGTGCGGCACCGACCCCTCATCCCGGTTGGATCATCAGAAGCCGCTGGCCGTCTGGCGAGACGTGAGACGGACTTCATACGGGCCGAGACGCGTGCCTGAAGCAATGGTCACAACACCTCAGTTCGTCGGCATCAGGCGCTTCAGCTCCTCGAACCAGTTGAGGACAAATTCAAGCTCGTGGTTCCTGCCGGTAGGAATAATCATCACAAAGCGGCCGTCGGGCGACACATCGTAGTTCAGGCTGCCAGTGCCGGGGTTCCACTGAGTCCCCATCTGTTGATCGAAGAGTTTCTCCTGCTTGCCGACAGTGAAGACCGCTCCTGTTCTTACCGGGACCGCCATCAGGCTGTCGCCATTTCGGTAGAACAGTTCTCGACCATCCCTGGACCAGACCGGGTCCGTCCCTCCATCAGTGGACACCGGGACCTTCTGTCCGCGCTCAACGTAGGCCTGGACGTACACTTCATCGCGGCCTGACTCGTCCGACACGTATGCGAGCCAGCGACCGTCCGGCGAGAAGATCGGCGACCGTTCGTTGAACGGCGTCACCAGAAACGGCACAGGCTTTCGTTCCCCCGTCATCGGCAAGACCCAGATATCCCGCAGCGCTCCTTGCTCCTTCCGCTCGTAGAAAGCGAGCACCGTGCCGTCGGGCGACCAGGAGTGGGGAGATTGGGCCGTGGGGCTGGTGACGAGGCGCTCTGGTTTGCCGCTCCCG